>Ga0255777_10000173_pt1 | contig 57903 bp, 53 predicted proteins | sample 101ome_15_FD_179975 | JGI IMG/M metagenome (GOLD analysis project Ga0255777, IMG submission 179975) | Coastal salt marsh microbial communities from the Groves Creek Marsh, Skidaway Island, Georgia - 101402AT metaG (version 2) | ecosystem: Environmental > Aquatic > Marine > Intertidal zone >... | reverse complement strand
GGCAATTCGGAATGAAACAGCCCTGAGCGGCAATGAAACAGCCCTGAGCGCCGATGCAGGCCAGGATACCGCTCATCCTGATGTCGGTGATGTACCTTCCGTTGAGTCCCTGGAAATCGACAATGAGCTCAGTGCGGTGGAACTGGCCCAAAAAGCCGTGGCTGAAATGGATTATACCGATGGACAGGAAGAACTGGCCGGCACCGCTGAGAGGGTCACCGTAGACCAGAAGCAGATGATCAACTGTCGTGCTGACCTGAACCAGCTAGTCCCCTTCAAATATGACTGGGCCTGGCAAAAATACCTGGATGGCTGCGCCAATCACTGGATGCCACAGGAAATTAACATGAATGCGGATGTTGCCCTGTGGAAGAGGCCCGATGGCCTGACTGAAGATGAACGGATTATCGTAAAGCGGAACCTCGGATTTTTCTCCACAGCCGATTCCCTTGTCGCCAATAACCTTGTGCTGGCCATCTACCGTCTGGTCACGAATCCCGAGTGTCGCCAGTACATCCTGCGGCAGGCATTTGAAGAGGCAATCCATACGCATGCCTACCAGTACTGCATTGAGTCTCTGGGCATGGACGAGGGTGAGATCTTCAACATGTATCACGAGATTCCTTCTGTCGCGAAAAAAGCCTCCTGGGGCCTGAAATACACCAAGGAAATCTCCGATCCGACATTCAATACCGGTACACCGGAAACTGACAAGCAGCTGCTGCAGAACCTCATCGCGTTCTATTGCTGCCTGGAGGGTATCTTTTTCTACTGTGGCTTCACCCAGATTCTTTCCATGGGCCGCCGCAACAAGATGACCGGAACATCCGAGCAGTTCCAGTACATTCTGCGTGACGAATCCATGCACCTGAATTTCGGTATCGATATGATCAACCAGATTAAACTCGAAAATCCTCACCTGTGGGATGACGACATGAAGCAGACAGCTACCCAGATGATCCTGGAGGCGACACAGCTGGAAATTGAATATGCCCGCGACACCATGCCACGAGGCGTACTCGGTATGAATGCGGCAATGATGGAGGACTACCTGAAATTCATCGCCAATCGTCGTCTGGCCCAGATCGGGTTACCGGAGCAGTTTTCCGGCGTACAGAATCCGTTCCCATGGATGAGCGAGATTATGGACCTGAGAAAGGAAAAGAACTTCTTTGAGACCCGCGTTATCGAATACCAGACCGGCGGTGCATTAAATTGGGACTAAACCGTTAGGGGAAACTTCTGCGCCCAGCATATCCTTGCCGGAAAGTGGCTCGGACTGGTTTCGCTAGTAACGTTTCCTGATTATTGGAGTTGAGCCTGGAATCTGGAACCTGGAAAGAAATGTAGTAAACAGGGTACTTCTGAATGGCTGGATTTACCCAACAATACAGGCAATATAAGGAATCAATCCTATGGCCGACAAGAAAGACGTGGAGCAAAACGCGGAACAGACCCTGATTACCCTCGACCAGCTAAGCCAGACGCTGGAAGTGATGACCTGTGTCGTGGACCGCCTCAAGCAACATCTGACCCGTCAGATGTCACTGAATGCCGAAATGTTTCACGATGAAGAGAAAGTGAAGAAGGCGGAAGCTGAAGAACGTGCCAAGGCATCCCGTCAGCTACAGCAGGAAAGCTTCGTCGTGGAAATCAGCCAAAAAGAACTGGAGGAAGGCAGCGACCCGAACAAAACAGTTCACTAGTTGCCAGGCCTTCATCAGGGTCCCTGCCTTACAGAGTATCCTGCACTATAGTGAAACCGGAAACGTTTCAGGGAACTTTTTCCGGTTTTTTTATGCCCTGGGTTTTGATCGGACTTTTTTACCAGCTTAACCTGCCTGACCACATCTCCCTGTGCTAGTATCTGCCCCATGGGCATCAAGAAAATCAAACATGAAAAAGAACTGCTGCACGAAGCCATTCGGGTTGGATCTGCCTATTTTGAAAAACGTGGCGCAGGCAAATTTGACCCGGATGATCATGCAGACATCAAGGTAAGAGCCATATACACCCTGCTCGTGAGGGACAAGTTGATTTCACCCCTGGCAAAAAACCAGGAAGATGTCATGCACATGAAACATAAACTGGCGCTGTGGATACAAAGAACCCTGCCAGACAATCATCCGTTGAAAGCTGAATAAGCCAATTACCGATGCGCCTTCTGTCTACACTGCTTTTACTTGGTGCCTGTTCACTTTGTAGTGCCGCAGAACCCCTTCCCCCCCTTGAGACGACAACCAGCTCATTGACGCCTGCTATCAGTATGGTGGATACACTCTCTCCGGATATCTCAATCGACGTCGGGGCTGTAGTAGAGACCACCGCGTCCATTACCTATAGTTTCAGTCGCGAGGATTTTGACAATCCCCTGGTCGAGATCAGGACTTCTCTGGGATCAATGGTACTGGAACTGTTTCCTGATGAAGCCCCGCGCACCGTAGAAAACTTTATCGGTCTAGCAGAAGGAACAATGCCCTGGATTGATCCTGACACCGGCCTGGAAGTCATGCGCCCGTTTTATGATGGTCTGGTATTCCACCGTATAATTGACGGCTTCATGATTCAGGGAGGAAGCCCTACCGGCCTGGGTGATGGATCACCGGGATTCAGTTTCCCGGATGAAATCAATGCACGCAGTCTGGGCCTGGACAAGATGCAGGTTTTCGATGATCAGGGTAGACCCCATCCTATCCTGGCTATTCGCAACCAGCAGGATTTCCAGGAAAAAATACTTGCTCCCCTTTATGCGCAAATGGGCATTACCAGCGAACAGCAGCTTGAGGATAAAATTGACGAAATTGATCAGCGTTTAAGAAATATGTCGGTGAAGGAAAGTTTCGAAAACCTTGGTTATCGATATACGGAGCGGGTAATTTCACGCATGCCTGTGCGTGGTGTAATCGCCATGGGCAACAGCGGCCCGAACACCAATGGCTCACAGTTTTTTATCAATCTTGGGGACTCTGACTGGCTGGCCGGAAAACATACTGTTTTTGGCAAGGTCAGGGCCGGGTTGGATGTTCTGGATGCCATTGGCAAAGTCACCGTCGATAACCAGAATCGCCCCGTGGAAGATGTCATCATTTTATCCATCCGGCTGATCACCATTTAATACAAACAAAAAGGAAGTAATACCAACAATGACCAACAACAAAGCCACCAACGTTGTCTGGCATGAAAGCCGGGTAGACAGGGAAACACGTGAAAAAAATTTCAGCCAGAAAGGAGCGACATTATGGTTTACAGGTCTTAGTGGCTCAGGCAAGAGCACGCTGGCCTTCACGCTTGAACATAAGCTGATCGAGCTTGGATATCAATGTTATGTGCTCGACGGGGATAATATCCGTCATGGCCTGAACAAGAACCTGGGGTTTTCTGACGAAGACAGGGTAGAAAACATCCGTCGTGTTGGTGAGGTATCTCGCCTGTTTGCCGATGCCGGCATGATCGTCCTTTCCAGTTTCATATCCCCTTTCCGGGATGACCGGCGTATGGTGCGAGAGATCCACCAGCAGGATGACCTTTCTTTCATTGAAGTCTATATGGATACTCCCCTGGATATCTGCGAGGATCGCGATCCCAAGAAACTGTATGAAAAAGCCCGTCGTGGGGAAATCAAGAATTTCACTGGCATCGACTCCCCTTATGAAGTTCCGGAAAAGTCCGAACTCCAGGTAACTCCCGGCTCATCACCGGAAGAAAGTGCTGAAAAGATCATTGAATACCTGATATCAAACCAGGTTCTGGAAAAGTCCTGATCGGCAAATTACCAATGAATCAACCCCTTCTCCCGGATAGTTCATTCCCCCCTGCAATCAAAGCCCCCTGTTACTGCCGAAGTGACCTGCCCTTTGGTGAATGCTGCGGGGCGCCAACTGATGACAGGTCACCTCCGATGGGAATAGTGACGAAGGAAAATTTTTTAACACCTGAGCAGTGTGCCGAGCTGGTTCACCTGATCGAACAGAAGGAGGTGATGCCCTTCAGGGTCAGGGACAGGGATAACAATATTCACCCTGACCCTACGCGTGTGTGCAAATGGATAAAAATGGAAGACAGCCAGCACGTCCTGGATGACCTGGTTGCCCGCGCCCTGGAAGAGCAGGTTGTGCCGGTCACCGGCGTGTCCGTTGAATTCTACGAAGAACCCCAGCTACTTAAATACACCCCCGGCGGATTCTATAAATACCACACTGATAATGGTTACCTGGTACCGGGACAGATGGGCTGGCGCAAAGCCATTGACAGGACATCAGCCTGCTGATTTATCTCAGTGATGATTTTGAAGGTGGGGAGTTGCACTTCAAACGACTGAACTAGTCGCTGTGGCCAAAAGCCGGCATGCTGGTCTGGTTCCCCTCTGATTTCCGTTTCGAACATATGGCCAAACCGGTTACCAGAGGTACCCGTTATGCTGTGGTCAGCTGGGCTGCCGCTCAGGGAGTGCCAAAGGTTCAGGACAAACGGGCCAAACGTGCCATCGACTGGAAAACCCGCCAAAAACAGACCTGAGTATCAGACCCTGTCACCCCCCCCTGGCCTGGACCTTGTCTTCCGTGTTATTGGCAAAATCATCGGCACTGTGACGTTCGCGCAACTGTTCCTCCAGGGGACCAATGCCACGGTTAACGATCTGCCCACGTTTAACGCCTTCCCGCGCACCCACCTGATCTACCCAGCGGCGTAAGTGTGTGTATTCATCCACGGACAAAAACTCCGCCGCTTGATAACCATTGTTCATGATGCTGCCATACCATGGCCACACGGCCATATCGGCAATGGTATACACCGGGCCTGCCAGAAACTCATTTTCCTCCAGTCGACAATCAAGTACATGTAACTGACGTTTGGTTTCCATGGCATAGCGATCAATGGGATATTCCATCTTGAAGGGGGCATAGGCATAAAAATGGCCGAAACCACCACCCACAAAAGGGGCAGATCCCATCTGCCACATCAACCAGTTCATGGTTTCCGCCCGTAAATGATGTTCCTTTGGAAGGAACTCGCCAAATTTTTCTGCCAGGTAAACCAGCATGGAGCCGCTTTCAAACAGGCGGGTTGCTGGTGTCGTGGAATGGTCCATCATTGCCGGAATTTTGGAGTTGGGATTGATTCCGACAAATCCGGACCCGAACTGTTCTCCCTTGATGATATCTATGTACCAGGCATCATATTCCGCCCCGTCATGCCCCAGGGCCAGAAGCTCCTCAAGCATAATGGTGACTTTCTGGCCATTGGGTGTTCCCAGGGAATAAAGCTGGATCGGATGGATACCTACCGGTAGCTCATGATCATGGGTTGCTCCTGAAACCGGGCGGTTGATACTTGTCCATTCACCGCCGTCCTGACCTGCCCACCGCCATACATTGGGAGGCTCGTATCCCGGTGGCTGGTTTTTGCTTGAATCACTCATAATGCTCTCTTTATCTGATTAGTGTAAATCTGTCATTCTTCCTGCAGCACGGTTTCAGGTGTTGCTGCAACAAAGGTTTCTATCCTGAAAGGAGGAAGTGACCCTATGATGCCCTTGCCATAAAACTTTTTCAGCAATCTTTCGTCCAGAATTGTGATTGTTCCTGCATCCATTTCTGTTCTGAGCAGTCGTCCTGATGCCTGAATCAGCTTCATCGAGGCTTCCGGAACGGATATCTCCCTGAAGGGATTCTTGCCCTGCCCCTTGATCCATTCGCCGAGTGTCGCTTCGACCGGATCATTAGGGACAGCAAAAGGAATCTTGGCAATAATCACATGCGTGCAATAATCACCAGGCAAATCTATTCCTTCTGTAAGACTGGCCAGTCCGAAAATGATACTGGTCTGTTTCCTGTCCACTCGTTCCTTGTGAAGGCGAATCAATTCCTGCTTGCTATGGTCATCCTGGCAGAGAACATTCACCTGGTGTTGCTCATCCAATCCCTTGAGCACCTGCTGCATCTGGCGACGCGAGGCAAAAAGGACAAGGGATCCCTTTGTATCATCAATCAGGGTCGGCAACACATCGATGATAGCCTGCGTATGTGCTTCGGCATTTGCCGGATCAAACCCCTGGGTGGGAATTCTCAGACAGGCACGGTTGTAATGTTCGAAAGGACTGGCGATTCTCCTGAAAACCGTATCTTTATGCAGACCTGCCCGCATGCTGAGAAAGTCGAAGTTTCCCAGTGCCGTGAGCGTAGCCGAGGTCAATATAGCAGCAAAGCATTCATTCCAGAGAAAATCCGTAAGAGCATCCGCGGCAATGACAGGGCTGGAAGAGAGGGTAATTTCCTGGTCTGCCGACTTGTCCCTGCCTGCTGTGCGGTAATTAATCCAGCGGGCATTGGGGGCATAATCTCCATGATCCTCAATGGAAAAACTGCGCCATAACTGAATGGCCCCCTCAATGCGTGCCAGCATGATGCCAATGACGGGAAACCAGTTTTCCGCCGTCTGGCGATCAATATCTCCCATATCATTTTCCATCAAATCCTTCAGTCGGTCAGACAGCCGGCGCAAACGTTCTTCCAGTTCCCGGCTTTCAAGGAAAATACTGTGGCTGGCTTCCCGGAGACTCTCGGGCAATACACCCTGAGTAAAGGTAAACTGGGTTATATCTCCGTTGACATTGGCTGGCTCGGCATTTGCGGAAAATTCGTTGAACAGTGGCATATGCTGCTGAATAACCGTGCGTGTGGCCCCTGCCGCGGCCGTCGCTTTCTCAAGCTGGATTGATAGTTCCTGATCCTTGCCCAGTTCCTGGACCAGGCCCTTGAAAACAGCAGTAATGCGATCAAGCCAGATCAACGTTGCCTGCAGCCGGATAAAATGGGAAAAGTGACTGACGCCTTTCAAGGGCAGATGATGAGCTTCGTCGAAGATATAGATACAGTCTTCAGGAGGAGGCAGAATTATGCCGCCCCCGAGCGCAAGATCGGATAATACCAGATCATGATTTGCCACGATGCAATCTGCTTTCAGCATGTTGCTGCGGTTCCTAAAAAAACAGCAGTTACTGAAATTTGAGCAGCGATTGCCCGAGCATTGACCTTTCTCTACTGCCACACTGCGCCACTGGGTTTCTTCCAATACTGCCGGCCAGTCATCCCGATCACCTTTCCAGTCACCATCAATCAGCGCATCAAGCATTTCCTGGTAAAGTGCCTTGTCAGCCGTGGAAGGGTCTTCTACTTCCAGGCCGTACAGATCCATCATGGCATCCTGGCTACTACTGGATTTCAGGACATTGTCGAGTTTGGACAGGCACAGGTAGCGTCCCCTTCCCTTTGCGAGAGAATAGCTGAACCGCATGCCGCTATGTTTTAGCAGGTCAGGGATATCCTTGTTCATGACCTGTTCCTGTAAAGCCACGGTGGCAGTTGCAAGAACCACTTTTTTTCCCAGAGCCTGGGCAACTGGCATGACAGAAAGCAGGTAGGCAATAGTCTTGCCAATGCCGGTACCTGCTTCGATAACACAGATTGCCGGATGGGCAGAAGTTCTTATTCCTTCCTCATCCATTTCCACACTGCCCAGGCAGTTGGCAATCTCGGCAATCATCTGTTTCTGGCCAGGACGGTTTTGCAGATTCGTGCTTTTCACCAGCGTGGAATAGTGCTGTTGAATGGTTTGCTTGAGCTCTTCAGAAAGCATCTGGTGGCGTCCCGGCTGAAGTCAATTCACTATAGTGTAGGGGCGGAACGATTGCCAAGGTAAATCAGCCCTCGCTGATTTCCAGTCTCCTGATGACAGGATTGGCGTACATGTTGAGCACGTAGGATCGGTGTTTTCTCGGAATTTTAGCCAGGCGCTTGAGAAAAAGACGGCGTTTTTCGGCCAATTCACCGACACTCATACCCAATAGACCGGGCACCGTGGAAAAGTCCATGAAATCCTTCTGGACCATTTCCATGGCCAAGTAATTAACTGCATGCAGTTTGTAATTTCGGATTACCTGTTCATCAATCTGCCGGGCTACTCCTTCTGCTGTCACAGCATCACTGCATACAAGCGGATTGCCGAAACTGACATGCACATCCCCTTTCTCCCCAATCATTCCTGCCAGGATACTTTGCACATCGGAGTTCTCGTCTTTCTCAAACTTGCCGGTAGTATCAATGGTATACAACTCTTCTGCTTTTGCTCTATCACAGGGATCAAACTCATAGGATATGGAGACCGGGACAATATTCAGTGAGTTGATTGACTCCTGTAGCGTGAGCTTAAGAGTAGCCTCCCGGTTGGCCATGTGCAGCATCTTGATGATGGCCGTTTCTGTTTTATCAATACCGTCTTTTGCCCGCCCTTCACGCTGGGCAATCCAGACATTTTCCCTGCTCTTGATGCAGTGATGGATATAAGCTGACAGTTGTTTGCTGGCCTTGAGCAAATCACGTCCCTGTACCGAACGTTTCACAATAAAGCTTTTGTTGAGCTTCATCAGATCTGTGAGAAAAGGCCGCTGAAGCAGATTATCGCCAATGGCAATCTGCAGAGTATCCAGGCCATGGTGATAAATCATGTAATTTACCAGGGCCGGATCCATGGTAATGTCACGGTGGTTACTGACAAAAAGATAGGGCTGATGTGTATCCAGCGCATCGAGACCATCACTTGTCAGGCTCGTGGTAGTGTTTTCTATCAGGCGATCAAGATATTTTTCAATAACCAGCTGGACATCTTGAATGGTCCGGGCATTAGCCGTTTCTTCCCTGAGTGCAGATTTCGCCTTGCCAGTCATCCAGCCAGGCACCAAACGGTACAACAACGGGTGCTTGAATCTGGCCAGGGCACTGCCCAGTGCATCGTCTTCAAGCAGTCTGTCCAGAACAGGACGGACCTCTTCATCACGATAGGGCCTTATATCCGCAAAATCATCCATAGGGAATGGTTATTCCTGTTCGAAAGGGTGGCCATTTTAAAGGTTTAGGCGACAAATTGGAAAAATTACTTCGAAGATTATTTTTCAGTTAAATCAATTAGATAAACTATTCAAATTCAAAACTGATTCTGGAACTGGACGATCAGCAACACCCCGAAGACCACTAGTGAAACCAGGAGCAATGTCTTGCTTTTCCATGAATTTACATGTTGAGCCATCCAGACCCGCGAACTGTTCAGGTATAACAGCAGTGCAGCCAGCAAAGGCATGAAAATAGCACCGGCTACGGCATAGATAATCACAATCCAGACCGGACGCTCCAGTAGCAGCAAGCTCATCGGCAGCAATGCCAGGTATACAAGATAGCCACGATAGACTGGGGTCTTGCTGATACTCGCATGTGACTCCAGCATATGAGCCTGGCCGCGATAGTGATAGACAAAATTGGCAAACAGGAAAGGAACGCCATGCCAGACACCAATCATGGAACTGAAAACGGCACCCCAGAATCCGAAAAGGAAAATCCACTTTCCGGTCTCCCCCATGACAGGCACCAACTGGTCTGCCACCGCCAGGGCCATGTTGTTGCCGGAGACGACTTCCGGCTGAACTCCGGCCGAAACAATTATGATGGCGACGCCAAACAAGGCTGTAAGGCCGTAGGCTATACCGAGGTCAATACGCATGGCAGGAATCATTTTTTCTCCCTGCCAGCCCGCTTCGCGCATCCAGTAACCATAACTCATGATGGTAATACTGCCGCCAACTCCCCCGATAATACCAAGCACATAGGCCATACCTGTCTCAGGTACGCGGGGGATCAGGATTCCCGAGGCGATCTGGCCAAAATCCGGCAAGACCCTGACCGCGCAGTAAAGCACCGTGACAAACATCAGGCCGATAAAAAACTTCATGGCAGCTTCCAGAACCTGGTAAACCCCGAACCAGACAATGACCAGGGCTACCAATGCATGAATCGCTCCCCAGCCGGCAACTGAAATGGCCGGGAAAAACGCATAGGCAGCCAACCCGCAGGCGGCCATCATGGCAGCCGCTACCATAAAGGTCCACAGCAGCAGGTAGACAAAGAAATAACCACTGAAAAATCGTGGCAGCTTTTCAATCCAGCCTTCCAGAAGTGTCGTCCCTGTTGCCAGTTGCCAACGTCCAATACCCTCCGTCAGTACGAACTTGAGGATACCGCCAAATACAACAGCCCAGAGTAGAATGGTCCCGTACTGTGCACCTGCGGCCGCTGCAGCCACGATATCGCCGGCACCCAGACCCGTGGCTGCCACGATAATTCCCGGTCCGGTTTTTTTCAGCAGGTTATCATTCATGATTTGGCACCAACCTCCTCCCAAAGATGCTCTCCATAAGCACGGAGTGAATCCAGCAATGACCGGTGTTCGGGTTGTTCGATCACCAGTTTGTCCAGTGCCTGGAAGTACTCCATAACCGACAGGCCAACTCCGTTGGGATTTCGTTCCAGTTGTTCACGGCACCAGCCCTGCCAGCGCCGAGTCTCTTCTGCATCCAGGGAACCGGGGAAATTACGTGCACGGTAGCGAAACAGCATTTCCGGCAGACGTTTATCCTGAAAAGGCAGTGCCATACCGGTCAGGGTTTCATCATTGCCGCTTCTTACTTCAGCCATCAGTTGTTTATCCTGATCGGAAAAAAAACCGCCACCATAGAGCATATGATCTGGATCCCCTGAAGCCTCTACCTCCGGTTCCGTGAAGACCTCTCTGATTTTGCCGGGAAGCCTGGCATCCCTGAGCAGCATTTCCCGATTGGCTTCACAGGTAGCTATGTCAATACCATAACGTTCAATAGTTGATTCATCAAGGACTGACAGCGGTGCCAATGCCGGACACTTGTTGACATGAATCGTTTTCAGGGCCACCCGCTCTACTCCCGCTTCCATCTGGTCCGACCGGGTGAATACACGACGACGTATTTCTTCGGCATCCAGTGACATCCAGGCGGCCGGATCCTGGGAAACATCATAAACAATGACACCATTTTGGTTCAGTGGATGCATGGCTAGGGGGACAACCAGGGCCATACAACCCCGTGTTGCGGGAAACATACCCGAAACATGAACCAGCATATCCCTGCCGGCCAGATCCAGCAGAGGTTTTGCCTTGTTCTTGTTGCGCAGTGTATAGAGCCAATCGTATAACCGCGGCTGGGACTGTTTGACCAGCTTGGCCATTTCAATAGTGGCAATGACATCCGCCAGCGCATCATGGGCGCCTTCATGGGCAATTCCATTGGCGGCTGTCAGTTCCTCCAAACGAAAACTGGGACGGCCATCTTCCTTCTTAGGCCAGATAATGCCATCCGGTCGCAGAGCATGAGTCATGCGGACAAGATCGATAATATCCCAACGGGTGTTGCCGTTTTTCCATTCCCTTTCATAGGGATCATAGAAGTTTCGGTAGAGCAGATGACGGGACACTTCATCATCGAAACGTATACTGTTATAGCCACTTACACAGGTATTGGGCTGCATGAATTGCTCTGCAATACTGGCGCAGAATTCAGCTTCTGTGACCCCTTCATCCAGGGCTTTTTCAGGGCTGATACCGGTCACCAGGCAGGCTTCGGGATGGGGCAGATAATCCGGCGTGGGTTTACAGTACATCACCACAGGATCATCAATGATATTCAGTTCTTCATCCGTTCGAATACCAGCAAACTGGCAAGGCCTGTCCTTGCGGGCCTGGGCACCCCATGTTTCATAATCGTGCCAGAAGATACTGCGTGGATTATTCAATCCTCTCTCACTTTATTGTCAGAATGATAGGACAAGCATCCCACAATCAGGCCGGCTTGATAAGGGTCCGGTATCAGGCCAGACTATTCATCACCAGTCCGAGTGCCACTACCTGGGGAACAGTGACAAGGGGCAGGAACAGGGAAGTTTTCCATGATCCCGTAGTCTCCTTGAGCACCATGATTTCAGTATAGTCAGTGGACACGCCCGTCATAAGGAAGGTGAAACTGTTACCTGGCGCGCCTGCACGTGTAAGCAGGTCTGCAGCAAGGGGGGCAGAACCCTCCGAGCAGACTTCTATGATGGTGGCAGCAAGTACAGTCAGACCAAGACCAGCCAGTGTTGGGCCAAACCAGGTCTGGAATGATTCCATGGGCATGAAGGTCCGTACAAGGGCTGCCAGCATCAGTCCGAAGAAAATCCAGCGCAGAACCATGCGGGACTCCTTGAGGCCTTCCCGCAGCATATCACCTGCAATTTTTGGGGTAAGCGAGCTTTCCCTCAAGCCTTTCACTGCTTCCTGCCAGAAATGGAAATTCTCTGGTATTTCATGCCTGTGCGGGTTGTCTGCGATGATCCCGCCTCCAGTCAGTATATTGAACACCAGGCCAGTGATAATGGCGATAAGCATGGAAAGAATCACAAAAGCGATTGTCCATGGAAGCCCTATCATGGCAACCAGTACCAGAGTCAGGGAGAAAGAGTTCCAGGGACTGGCCACGAGAAAAGCCATCACCTGCCCGATACTGACGCCACGCTCATACAGTTTGGCGCCAACCATGAGAATGCCATGGCTGCAAAGATCCAGTAGCACACCAGCCAGCGCCGCGCGGAAAATTCCCGAGCTCCCCATGCCAGTACCCAGCGCAGTGAGCACGAATTCCCGGGGGATCCGGGCCAGCACGGCAACCATGAGAATACCGACTGCTACTCCCCACCACATGGTATTGACGAGTTCCCGGACTGCAGCAGAAATACCATCAAGATATGGGAGTGTCAGCCCCAAAAAACCGGATAGCATGGCAAGCGTGTAAAAGCCGACAATCAGGCTTGCCGATCCCCACAAAAGCCAATCTGTTTGTTCTGTGGGTTTATGGCAGCAAGATGGAGTAACTTGCCGGATGTTCTTGCTGTAAGACGATGCACTCATTTAATAAAATGACAGGTAAATGACAGAAAAAGAATCACGGATATTCCGCAAACTTCTCCATCCAGGTTGATAACAAGGATGAATTGATTGTTATCCGTAGCTACTCAGGAAATTCAACCAGGTTGAAGCTGACTCCATCATCGCCCCTGAAGCGAAGGGCACACTGCCCCCAACTCTCGGGCAGGCTCCATTCTACTTCAGCCTGGAAAGGCAAGCGAATGACCCGGTTTTCACACTGAAAATCCACTGTTTCGATGGCCCCGTCCACATTTACTGCAGCGAGAATCCTGTGAGTCGGATAATAGAGCGTATTACCATCGACCAGCAATTGCGAAGAGGTCAATTGTTGTCCGGAATTCTGTAACTGACGGACCTTTCCGATCTGATCCAACATTTGTGGAGTGATGGCATCATCATTTAATTCTTCAAGATTATTGTAAGTATTAATTACTTCAGCAATATTGGCGACAGAGATATTAGCTAGATAGGAGCGCTGGTAAGCGGACTCAAGAAGCGTGTTATTAAGTACTTCAAGGGTTGCCTTTGGCCTCTCTCCACCTCCTCGCTTTCCCTGTCCTCGCTGCGCACCGCCCCGCAGTGGTGCAGGAGTGGCAACCCGGGGCTGATTATTATCGCTATGTAACTGCAGGCTTGTGGTGATGAAATCATCGGAAAAGATTTCAGGAATAACAGAAACAAACAGGCGGTTGTGCGTGACGGCTGTTTCGAGATTAAAATCATTATGCTCTGAAGGCAGATAAGTCTGGGTAGCCCGTGCCAAGGCGTGGACAGCTTCTATAGGCCTGTTGCTGCCCAGATACACTTCCCCAAGACGCAGATTGATAAGGGCATCTTCAAAAAACAGGGTTGTTGTGTTGGCAAGGGCCGTTTTAAGCACATTTTCTGCATCTCCCAGACGGCCCTCCCTTATCAATGCTTCAGCCCTGGATATTTCCTCATTCGCTGGGGGTCTTAAGGAATGAAAGAGATTACGAATAACGAACCTAGCGCTGATTTGAAAGCCTGGCCAGTCAACGGGCTCTCCCCGTTCAGTGGCGGGCTCAAATTGTAATTGTTCAACCGCAGCGATTGCGGCATCTACAAATCTGGATTCATGGAACCCCCCTACTGCCGAGAAATCACTGACAGAACCATCGCTTTTGACAGTGAAATCCAGGAGAACATGGGCCTCCTGGTCCCATGGGCGAGGATACTCCAGGGTAACTTCGTCAAGATTCAGGACTTTTGGACCGATCTGTTGGGCACACAGCATCGAAGGCATACCCAAAAGCACAAACAATAACGTAATAACCAGTGTTTTCATTGTCTTTTTCCCTGGTTTATGGAGGCTTGATTATTCAATATAACTGAAGGTAAAAGGACATGAAACCCTCAAAAAATTCAGGGAACATCGATAATTAGCAGACTGAAAATCCTACTCCATGAGGAACTAAAAAATTTCTATTGCCGCCGTTTTCACAAACAGGTATTTTCTGACTTGAATCCATTGACCAGCCGAAAACAATTTCCGGGCACATGCGCCGATTATTAATCCTATGTGTTTTGCTTCTGGTGTACCCACTAACCCCAGGTAATGCCTTCGCCCAGTTCGGGCGTGGATACCGCATCGTACAAAACGATCCTCCCGCCCGAGAGTTCACTGCTGCCCGCTGGCACTTTGGTACCAACGGGAATATCGGCCATATGGGCTGGTCCCATAATTACCCGAGTTCCGATATCAACCTGAATGAATACCTGGAACGCTCCACACGTATCGACATGGATTTCGACTCCTACCGCATCGTGGAACTGGGCGACCCTGAGGTCTTTGACTACCCTTTTGCCTATGTATCAGAGCCCGGTGAAATGGAACTGACCGAACAGGAAGTCATCAACCTGAGAGAATTTATTCACCGGGGCGGTTTCATCCTCATGGATGACTTTGACGGTCCCTGGCAGTTTGCCCAGATGCGCTCCCAGGTGAGAAGAGCATTCCCGGAAAATGACCTAATACCTGTGGACATCAACCATGTAGCCTTCCGTGTACATACGCCGCTGGAAGACCTGGCCGCCATGGCAGACTACGTCCCCGGGGAAAATATTATTTATTATGGACTGTTTGATGATCAGGGACGACTGGGCATCCTGGCAGGACACAACAATGATCTGGCCAATTTCTGGGACTGGTATGAAGACGGGACCATGCCACTGAAGCCTTCTACAGATGCCTTCAGGATGGGAACGAATGCGGTAATTTATTCGATGACACACTAACGCAATGGCAAAAAAATTAGAGGTCAGTTCCCGGTAGGTCGGCAAAGCCCCGCTTTTGCCGAAAAGGATTCCTGACAAAGAATGTATCGATTTGCAGGTTTCCCTGAAATCATTCTTCCAGCGCAAACACCCATAGCACCCCCCCCTGGGGTACGATAGTTTCCTTTCCTTGCAGGCGATCGATATTGGCCTGCATCCGCATGGCATCCACGCCCCAGCCGGACTGAATCGCAATGTACTGCTTACCATCCACTTCAAAGGTGGTCGGCACGCCGGTAATCCCTGAATTCAGGCGCTGCTGCCATACCAGTTCCCCGGTGGTGGCATTGTGTGCTCGGAAATAGCGATCTGCAGTTCCACCGGAGAAAATCAGGTTACCGCCGGTGGCAAGGATGGGCCCCCAGTTGGCCAGCTCAAATTCTTTAGTCCAGACTTTTTCCCCACTATCAATATTCCACGCCTGGATTTCCCCGATATGATCAGTCCCTGCCACAAGACTGGCTTGCATACCCGTTATTCCCGTGTAATTCTGACCAGGCCGATATTCAGCCTCTACCCCTGCCCAGGCAGAACAGTAGTTTTCATTGGCCGGAATATAAAATAACCCCGTTTGAGGACTGTAGGCCGCCGGCGGCCAGTTCTTGCCACCGGACAGGGATGGGCAGTACTCGGCGACACGGCCCATGCCAGGTTTATGATCCATATCGTATTCCGGGCGTCCCGTATCCGGATCAAGGGATGTGAAGACATTCTGGTAGACATAAGGCTCCGCATCCACGAATTCGATACCGTCTTCTGAAGGCTCTAGTATCCAGAGATAACCGTTACGTCCTGCATGCACCAGGGCCTTGAAACGACGCCCCCCCCTTTCCACTTCCATGATCACCGGCGGTGACACCTCGTCCCAGTCCCAGGAACCATTCCAGTGATACTGGTGGTATCCCTTCATTTCCCCGGTATCCACATCCAGGGCAATCACGGAATTGGCAAACAGGTTATCACCTGGTCGCGCTTCTCCAGTCCAGGGCCCTGCATTACCCGTTCCCCAGAAACTGAGATTCGTTTCTGGATCGTAGTTACCTGCCATCCAGATGGATCCACCACCCGTTTCCCAGGCACCTTCCGGCCAGGTTTCACTGCCGGGTTCACCAGGTGCCGGAATAGTATATGTACGCCATATTTCCTGTCCTGTTTCGGCATCCAGTGCAGCGACAAAGCCACGAATCCCCCGTTCACCACCAGAGGCACCTACAAGGATCTTGCCATTGGCGGCCAGAGGGGACAGTGTCATGTAGTAACCGGCGCGGTAGTTGGCTACAGTCTGTTTCCAGACCTCCTCCCCTGTCAGTGCATCAAGTGCCACCACTGTGGCATCCGAATTGGCCATATAGACCTTGTCATCATAAAGCGCCACACCTCGATTGGTGGGATGCATGAGACTGATATCAAATGGCATTTGTATGTTGTAACGCCAGAGTACGTCACCACTGGCCGCATCAAGAGCCAGCACATGGTTCAACGGCGTAGTGATATACATAATCCCGTCATTGACTATTGGTGGGGACTGGTGACCCTCCGTGAGGCCGGTGGATAGTGTCCATACCGGTTCCAGGCTGGCTACATTATCAGCATTGATTCGGGACAGGGGTGAATAACCCTGGCCATCATAGGTACGTCGAAACATCAGCCAGTTTTCAGGCTCCGGATTGCGCAACCTGTCATCGGTAACTGCCGAATAGCCCCCTGACTGAGCATTTGATTGCCCAGTTGAAAGCAACAAAAGGCATGACAAAATCATCGTCTTGGCTGATGGTCTGAAAAACACTTGATTCATGGTTTCCCCCTGGAATCATCAAATACCGAATGGTGAAAGACCGGGCTGCTGGAACCCCACTCTTCCCTCGAACAGTCCTGCCACTCCTGCGTGGCCATCAATGTCTTTCAAAGGTAATGCTGCAAGTTGCCAGGGTGCAGGTCCCCCGACAACGCGGGCACCATCAGCAGGATCAAACTGTGATTCATGGCAAGGACACTGAAAGCGAAGAAACTCGCCATTCCAGTCTGTGACATCGCAGCCAGTATGGCTACAGATACCGGAATAGGCGACCAGTCCATTGATGCTGCGAGCAGCTGTGTCAGGAGACATCCGGTCCGGGCTGACCCGAATCAGCACCAACTGGTTCAGGCGGGTACCATTACGAACACTGCCAGTAGACGGGTCCATGGACCAGGCAAACACCTGCCTGGAATCAACCGGTAAATCATCCACACCAATGAGCTCGCCAGCCTCATCTCCATAGGCATAGACCAGGACATCTCCAGGCTGAGGTGGACTCAGGCTGGCCTCATCAGGAATCTGTGCATCAGAAATAGACGGGATGACTGCACCGGTAGCGCATAACCCTTCAAGTACCTGGCGCCTGTTCAGTTTTGTCACCACTATCCCCCTGTAACGCTTCTCTTTATATTCTTTTCACCAAGAATAAGTGAAATCTGTCATTTAGTCATTCACCAATACAACCAGGCCGCTTGGACTCCTGCTCCTGTCAGACACAAGAAACACAGGCCCAGTTTTTGAACCTTAGCCTTCTATCCCCATATCCTTTTCTTTTATTTTGAGACTTGCGAACGAATTAGTCATATAATTCCTGCTCATGAATTTTCTTGGCTCACACATCCTCTCCATCAGTCAGTTTGATCGTACTGATGTTGAAGAACTGTTCCGTGTAGCTGATGAAATGGTGCCCTATGCCCACCGCGAGAAACACACCCGTGTTCTTGATGGTGCTATCCTAGGCAATCTTTTCTTTGAACCCAGTACCCGTACCCGCGTCAGTTTTGGCTGTGCATTTAATCTCCTTGGCGGGCAGGTACGAGAAACTACCGACATCAAGGCAAGCGCTATTACCAAGGGAGAATCCCTTTATGACACTGCGCGGGTAATCAGTGGCTACAGCGACATCATTGCCATGCGTCATCCCGTAGCAGGTTCTGTTGAAGAGTTCTCCCGGGCCAGTCGGGTTCCCGTTATCAATGCCGGCGATGGTCCTGCGGAGCATCCCTCCCAGGCCCTGTTGGACCTGTACACCATCAGGAAGGAACTCAGGGTCTCCGGAGAAATTGAAGGTATTCGTATCGCCATGGTCGGAGATCTGAAGTTTGGCAGAACCGTTCATTCACTCTGCAAACTGCTCAGTCTCTACAAAAATATCACCTTCACGCTGATATCCCCCGCTGAACTCAAAATGCCAGACTATATTGTGGAACTCCTTCGGGAGAATGGCCACATAGTCATCGAGACAGATGACATGGAAACAGGGCTGGTTAACAATGATACGGTCTACCTGACCCGGATCCAGGAAGAACGCTTTGAAGACCGCACAGAAGCCGATATCTACCGGGGTCGCTTTCGTCTGAACCAGGCCATCTACACTAGTCACTGCAAACCGAATACCGTTATCATGCATCCATTACCCAGGGATTCCAGGGCTGAAGCCAATGAACTGGATAACGATCTCAACCAGCACCCCAGCCTGGCCATATTCCGTCAGGCCGATAACGGGGTGCTGATTCGTATGGCGCTCTTTGCACTGACTTTGGGTGTAGTTGACCAGGTCCACAAATCAGCAGTTGAAGTATCCTGGTTTACTGAGAAACGTTTTAACTAGCATCACGAAAAAACTCTAAGGCTGGCATCATGGAATTAAAAGACCTGCTCAAAGTAATGATCGCTAAAGACGGTTCTGATCTGTTCCTGACAACAGGAGCGCCGCCCAGCATGAAAGCCTTTGGCAGACTAATGCCGATGACGGACAAGGTGCTCCCTCCAGGCTATACCAAGAAAATTGCCTACTCCATCATGAATGAAGAGCAGATCAAGGAGTTTGAGCACAGCCCCGAGATGAACCTCGCATTATTTGAGGAGGGTATCGGCCGATTCCGTGTGAACATCTTTCAGCAGCGTAACGAAGTCGGTATCGTTGCCCGTAATATCAAGACGGATATTCCCAACTTCAAGGATCTTGGCCTTCCGGAAACGCTGACCAAGTTGATGATGCACAAGAACGGGCTTATCCTATTTGTCGGTGGTACCGGATCCGGTAAATCCACCTCACTGGCCTCACTGATCGATTACCGTAATACCAATTCAGACGGCCATATCATTACCATTGAGGATCCAGTGGAGTTTATTCACCCACACAAAAAATCCATTGTGAACCAGCGTGAAGTGGGCGTTGACACCTTCTCCTATGAAGAGGCTCTGAAAAATACCCTGCGCCAGGCACCCGATGTGATTCTCATCGGTGAGATCCGAACCCAGGAGACCATGGAACACGCGTTGGCCTTCGCAGAAACCGGGCATTTATGTCTGTCTACCCTTGACGCCAATAACGCCAACCAGGCCCTCGACCGTATTATTAACTTCTTCCCCGAAGAGCGACACAAACAACTGTATCTTGATCTGTCGCTCAATCTGCGCGGTTTTGTTTCCCAGCGCCTGGTGCCCACCGTGGATGGAAAACGTGCTGCCGCCATCGAGATTCTGCTGGGTACACCGCGCATACAGGACCTGATCAAGAACGGTAAGGTGGAGGAAATAAAGGAAGTCATGGAGAAGTCGGAACAACAGGGAATGCGCACCTTTGACTCGGCTCTCTACCACCTTTACCGGGAAGGAAAAATTTCCCTGGAAGAAGCACTGAAAAACGCCGACTCTGCCAATAACCTGCGCCTGAAAATCTCGCTTGCCGAGAGTGAAGTGGGTGGGGAAGGCCAGGAAGAGCCTGATCGCACAGGTGGACTTTCACTGGTCAGTGATGATGGCGAAGAAGAAGATAATATCCTCTGAATATCCGTGCTGATTGCCAAACGGAGAGCCGGCACTTATGAAATTAATTCTGCTCTCACTGCTTGTCTTTCTGACAATCGGTGTGACTCTCAGTGCCACCCTGCTCGATCAGTTTGGTATAGACAGGAGCTACCTGTTTATCGGGCTTGGCGCCCTGGTGATAACCGGACTTGTCGCTTTCAGAGGGGCCATCCTGATTGTCATCATTCTGGTATTAAGCCTGGCTATTAATATGCCTGAAGAAATGTTGGCAGAGTATTATCTGGATCGGGATATACTTATCGTGGTTACCCTGCTGATGATCGTTTTCCCATTGATCTATCGGGAATTTGTCGGCAAGAAATAGGCAAAGGCTGAAGGCTCGACAAGGATAAACCCTCACTCCGGCTAACCAAAACTTGTATCAACTTTTATTCAGTGTTCCCGTGTTGCAGCAAACCGGATGTCGGGCCAGCGTTCTATCGTCAATTCCAGGTTAACTCGTGTCGGTGCCAGGTACGCCAGGTAATCGCCTCCATCTATCGCCAGATTATCACCTGCCTTGCGCCTGAATTCCTCCAGCTTGCTGTTGTCATCACAATACACCCAACGTGCCGTGTGAACATTGACCGGTTCATACACACAGTCCACCTTGTATTCGTCCTTGAGCCTGTAGGCAACCACTTCAAACTGCAATACACCAACAGCCCCTACAATAAGGTCATTGTTTTTAAGCGGCATGAATACCTGGGTGGAACCCTCTTCGGACAGTTGCTTGAGTCCTTTCTGAAGCTGTTTCAGTTTCAGGGGGTCTTTAAGACGAATGCGTTTGAACAATTCCGGCGCAAAGTGAGGAATCCCCGTGTACTGCAATTCCTCACCTTCCGTAAACGTATCACCAATCTGGATAGTGCCGTGATTGTGCAGGCCGACAATATCGCCGGATGTCGCATACTCGGCTGATTCACGCTCTCCCGCCTTGAAGGTTACCGCATCGCTGATACGCACTTCCTTGCCCAGTCGAACATGCTGCATTTTCATCCCCTGTCGGTAAGCCCCAGAGCATATTCGCATGAAGGCCACACGATCACGGTGACGGGGGTCCATATTGGCCTGTATCTTGAAAACAAAGCCGGAAAACCCTTCTTCGTCAGCAGCTACTTCGCGGGTTTCGGCCTGCCTGTTCTGAGGTGCAGGTGCCCACTCTACAAAATCCTGGAGCATCTGCTCCACACCAAAATTTCCCAGTGCCGTACCAAAAAACACGGGTGTCTGGCGCCCTTCCAGATAAGCCTGAAGATCAAATTCATGGCTGGCTCCACGTACAAGCTCGATTTCATCACGGAAATCTTCCACATAGGAACCAAGCAAACGGGTGGCTTCATCACTGTCGAGTCCCTTGATCGTCACCGCCTCACTTACTTCATCGGCATGATCATGGTCATAGACGTAGATAGTGTCGGTATACAAGTTGTAGATACCCTGAAACTGTTTACCCATGCCCAGCGGCCAGTAAATCGGGGCACACTCTATTTTCAGGATATCTTCCACTTCATCCAGCAGGTCAATGGGATCACGAATGTCCCTATCCAGCTTGTTGATAAACGTAAGAATCGGCGTATCCCTGAGTCGACACACTTCCATCAACTTAATGGTTCTTTCCTCAACACCCTTGGCGCCGTCAATCACCATGAGCACCGAATCGACTGCTGTCAGAGTCCGGTAAGTATCTTCGGAGAAATCTTCATGACCGGGCGTATCCAGCAGATTGACCACCCTATCGTTGTATGGAAACTGCATCACTGACGATGTAACAGAAATGCCCCTCTCCTGCTCCATCGTCATCCAGTCTGATGTTGCCATCCTGTCTGATTTTCTGCCTTTTACGGTTCCTGCTTTCTGGATAAGCTTGCCCCATAACAGCAGTTTTTCCGTCATGGTGGTTTTACCGGCATCGGGGTGAGAAATAATCGCAAAGGTGCGGCGTTTCGCAACGTCCGCTTTAAACTGGCTCATGGATTTTGAGTTCCGAAAGAAGTGGCTATGGTCAGGATTTTAATGAACGCTAATGCAGGACGTCAGACTCAGCAGGTTCGGCTCGGCTATAGACTGGATCAAGGATCTGGTGACGCTTCACCAGCAACACATCATGGGGGAGAATTTCATCATCGCAATGCAGTGAAACCTGCTTGATACTTTCAAGCATTACACAGACCACATGGTCATCATCCATATCGACCACAACACCACACTTGTACCCGGTAACTGTATTCAGCGACACCTGGGATCCTACATCGAAGTGAAAACCGGACTGAGGGTGATGGGAATTGACCAGGTAATCATCACCTGTCTGGGCAAGGCCAAAACCGGCAGCTGCAACAATATTGACGATTTCGATGGTATCGGGATCGTTCAGGTCCACACGGATGCTGCCACTCTGGGCAAGACCTTCCTGGGGAGACCGGTTGGCAATAAGCTTCAGGAACAGACTTATATCGTCCTCGTTCCATTCGAGAATTTCATCTTCAGAGCTTTCATCAAAATCTGCCGTCAGGCTGACGATATCCGTCTCTATGGTGTGTTCGAGGCTTTTTTCCCCTGTACTGAATGGAACCACCATGGACACTATGCAGAATCCTTCACCGTCTTCCTGAGCACGAAGTCTCCAGAGAAAGGGAATGTTGTCGTTTATTTCAATCATCAAATGTCTCGGACTAGGCCTTGAAAACAACTGGCCTTGATTGAAGTAAAGTATATCACCTGCAACAAAAGTCGCGATACAGGACTTACTACTTTTAATGTGGGGGCAAACTTATTTTTTTCCACAGAATCTGTGGATAACTCTCTGGATAACCCTTTCCATAGTGACTGCACCCCCCATACCTAGGTGCGCCCTTACAAATTGAACAATTTTTAACCAATTAATTTCCTATAAATATCAATAGGTTATATTTTCGCTTTACTATTTCTTTATATAACCCCTGTTTTTCCAGTCTATTATCAAAGCCGATCGTTTTTGTGCATAAATTTCCGTGTTTTTATCTCAACATAGAAACAGCTAATAAAAAAATACCGATAAATAAAGGGTTTGAGAGCGTATTGCACAGCACAAAAAATACGGCAATTTCAAAGCTTCAAACTCTATGAAAAATTGACCGAAAAAAACGGGACCAGGGTTAAGCAATGGAAAACGGCACGAAGGGAAAAATTGATATATCGGTTTACAAATCAGGAATGCATGACCTTGTAAACGACGGGATACAACAAGGTAACCAGCAATGCTGCCAACAGGATATCCTTGTCGAAACCATACTCAAGCAGTACCTGCTTTGGCTGTAAAACCGCGATTGACAGCATACCAGCCGCGGCCAGAACAGCCATGCTGCGATTGATCAGAAGTATGGCAAACAACACCCCACCTATGGTCAGCAGATAGGTTTCAGGTTGCATGCCTATCCGGTCAAAAAGCTCCGTGGCTACTGAAATACCCAGTGTGACTCCAAGGACGAGTCCGATAAGTACTGTCTTAATCAATGGGCACCCCCTGTCGCAAGGTGTTTTACTGGTTGATGTCGCTAATTTACTCCTCTGGCGACAATAAAGTCTGATGGCAAGTTCACACTCTATGGGACAGAAACGTGATGGAGGTGGCAATTTTCAGAAAATATCCAAAAGCAGGCTAGATTACCTGCAAGAATTCACGGTGTAAGGAAAAACAGGGTAAGCCAGCCGAATTATTCGGCAACAACCCTGAGCAGTTGTTCGTAATCGGTCAGGCCCTGGAAAATCTTGTAGATACCATCCTGCTTCAGGGTTTTCATCCCATCCTTGATCGCCTGTTTTGTCAGGTCCGAAAGATCGGCTTTCTTGTAGATCATCGACTGCAGTTCATGGGTACCCACCAGTAATTCATGAACGCCGGTTCGTCCCTTGTAACCGGTATCTCCACAATCATCACAGCCTACGGCCCGGCATAATTCAACCTCATCGGTATTGATATCCAGCAGTTTGAAGTCTTCTTCGCCATACTGGTTTATCAGGTGGTTCAGTTCCTTCTCGTCCGGCTTATAGGTTTCCTTACATTTGCCACACAGCGTCCTCATCAGACGCTGGGCAAGAATTCCCAGCAATGCATCCGAGAAGTTAACCGGATCAAGACCAAGGTCCAGCAAACGGGTAATGGTTTCCGGTGCCGAGTTTGTATGCAGAGTTGATAATACAAGGTGACCCGTCAGGGACGCTTCGATACCGATATGGGCGGTTTCATGGTCACGCATCTCACCAATCAGGATAATATCCGGGTCAGCACGCAGGAAAGCCCTCATGGCGGCGGCAAAGGTGAAACCAATCTTAGGCTGCATTTGCACTTGCTGAAGCCCTGGCTGAGTGATTTCCACCGGGTCCTCAGCCGTCCAGATTTTACGGTCAGGTGTATTCAAAAAGCCCAACACCGCATGCAGCGTAGTTGTCTTACCAGACCCCGTGGGACCCACAACCAGAATCAACCCATGGGGATGCTTACAAATCTCCATCAGGTTTTCCATATTCTTTGGTGCAAGATTGAGTTTTTCCAGCGGCATGGCCGATCCGGCGGCAAGCAGACGCAGGACAGCACTTTCACCATTCACAGTAGGCACTGTAGCAACACGCAGTTCAAGGGCCCTGCCCCGAATCTTCAACTTGCACTTACCATCCTGTGGTAACCGGCGTTCTGAAATATCCAGCCTGGACATAACCTTGATACGGGCAATTAGTGCACCACAGTGCTCCGGCGGAACCTTGAGAATTTCCCGGCAAATACCGTCAACACGGACCCTGACAATACCAGGGCTCTTGTCTTTACCGGGTTCTATATGAATATCCGAACCACCCAGTTTGTCTGATTCGATGATAATCCGGTTTACCAACTGGATAATACCCGAGGTGGCGGCAGCACTTTCACTGTCATCGTTGTCATCAGAGTCATCCTCGACTTCGATACCACCCTCTTCCTGAAGGCTCTTGAATACATCATCAAAGCCTTCTTCATCCTCAACTTCTTCCTGGGTACCACCCAGGAATTTGAGAATGTCTTCAGGCAGACCGACGCGGAATACATAATTCTTGGCGTTCAGGATCCCCTGGATCTCCATGATCCGCTGGTAGTTACTTGGATCACTGATCAGGATTGTTACCTCTTCCTTGCTACCTGCCACCGGCACCCAGAGATTGTTGCGCAGGTAACTGGCTCCCAGGTTTTCCATCAGGTCAACAGGCAGGGTAATATCCTTGTCATATCCCATATAGGGGACACGATAATACAGCTCCAGTGATTTTCCGATTTCCTGCGGTTCAATCTTGTAATCTTCCATGAGCATATTGCTGATCGTCCCGCCGTAAAGCGAAACACTCTTCTCAATTTCGTCAAGATCCTTGGCTGTTAACTTGCCTTGCTGAACCAGGTAATCAAAGGGTCCCTGTGTACTCTGGAATTCGGAACGGAACTGTTTTGCCAGCATCTGGGCCAGCATCTGGGCATGCTTGAGATCAACACTGGTGAAAACGGGGTCTTCCTTGAAACGGATCAACTGGACGACCCCCAGCAGAATGTCATCCTTGATCGGTACCACAATCATGGATTTAAAGAATAGTCCCTGGGATTCTGAAAAACTCTTGTCCCACTGCAGTCGGCCATGAATATCCTGCAGTTTTTCGGCATCGTATACATCCTCAACCAGCAATGGATGCTGACTGAGTGCTACATAACCGGCAAGAGACGTGGGTGTGAAGGGGACGCGAATTTCAATGTTGTCATCGTTTTCATGCGGACGCTCGTCCCCCAGGAAGCTGGCGACAATTTCCTTGCCGTTATCAACACTCTGTAAAATGGTAAACATGCGACAGCCCATGAGTTCAAGGATAGTGCTTTCCACTTCCTTCATGGCCTTATTCAGGTTCTTGGAGAACTTCAGCTGTTTGTAAAGCGACGCGAGATGACGGACAAAATCATCTTCAGAGGCCGCATGGACATTATCCTGTTGGCCCTCTTCAGACTGCTCTACCACGTTTTCTGTCGATGTATCTTCAACCACAATGTATTCCGGTAATTTTTTATTCGAGCCAAGTAAATGCAAGGTCAGGTATCAAGCCGGTTCTGACTGCCATAATGTTATACATCCAAACCCCGGGAGCAAACTATGAATTTTTCCCGAAATCCGAACCCGGCCTGTCAGCCTGCCAGTGGTGACAAGTCGCTTTAAGAGCCCGATTTAAGAGGCTGAACAATCAATACTTTATGCTAGAATCTGCTAAGTATCCATAATATTGGCAAAAATTAACATATCTTGCTGCAGAATAACGCCAACAACGTATTTTCAATCCTCCTGAAATTCCTTGCATTCAGCACAATTTCAGTCTTTTCCTGTAATGCTGCCTCCCAGGACTACCCTGCACTGACAACCGACCAGAAAGAGTGGCTGGCAGACCAGATTTACAGGAACGAATGCAACCGTAACCCCGACTGCCTGACTGCCTGGAATAGCGGTGAAAACTTCCCTTCCATGGGCATTGGCCATTTCATCTGGTACCCCCGGGACAGGAATGATATCTACGAGGAGAGTTTCCCGGCCTTAATGACATACATGCTGGACCATGGCATCTCTATTCCTGCCTGGATAATGGCCAATAACCTGGATGCTCCCTGGGACAGCAGGCAGGCTTTCCTAGCCGACCAGGACAGCGAGAGGTTACGCAACCTGCGTTTGTTCCTCCAGGAGCACAAACGCTTACAACTGGACTTTATCGTCTCACGCTTTGATTCGGCACTTGCAGACATCATGACTTCCATACAGCAGGAAGGTATGGGTAGTGCTGCACGGCAAGAGTTGTCAGCCAAACTGCACGGGCACTTCTACGCCGTGGCCAATGCTTCTCCACCCCACGGACTCTATGCACTGATAGATTATGTTAATTTCAAGGGGACTGGTGTCTCGCCTCATGAAGCCTATAATGGCCGCGGCTGGGGGCTGAAACAGGTTCTGCTGGAAATGGAAAGCAGCGATGATCCGCTTGCAGCATTCATTTCATCAGCCAGGACAACACTGGCACGACGCGTAGACAATGCTCCCCCTGAACGAAATGAAGGACGCTGGCTTGAAGGCTGGTACAACAGGCTGACAACCTACCAACCCTGATCTGCGGACTTCGATTTATACGGTTATACAGATGGCTTACGAACGAAAAAACATACAGGCAATGACAGCTTATGTCCCGGGGGAGCAAATTGATTCTCCGGACATCCTCAAGCTCAATACCAATGAGAATCCCTATCCACCAAGTCCGGCTGTTGCCCGGGCGCTGGAGGCCTGTGATGTGGGTAAGCTAAGGCAGTATCCGCCGCCCACGGCGAAAAGTCTGCAGGAAGCCATAGCGGCTAAGCATGGTCTTGATAGCGGTAATATCATCGTTACCAATGGCGGTGATGAATTATTGCGGATGGCTATCGCCACATTTGTGGAATGTGATGAGACTATCGCCGTTGCCAGACCAACCTATACGCTTTACCAGATTCTGGCGGATGCTCATGGCTGTAGAATGCAGTCTTTTGAGCTGAAGGATGACTGGAGCCTGCCGGACAATTTTGCCAGCATGCTTAATGAATCCGGGGCCAAGATGGCCTTTGTCGTGAATCCCCATGCACCTTCAGGCAGTCTTACCAGCCTGGATGCTATTGCTGAGCTGGCCAGTGACTATAAAGGGGTGCTCTTGCTTGATGAAGCCTATATCGACTTCGTTGACCCGGCAGTAGCCAGAGATTCTGCAAGCCTGTTGGGCAAGCATGGCAATATCCTGATCCTGAGAACCTTCAGTAAAGGCTATTCACTTGCCGGGTTGCGGATGGCTTATGGACTGGCCAGCCCCGCGTTGATCGGTCCATTGATGAAAACCAAGGACAGCTACAATACAGACCTGATTTCCCAGAACCTGGCCAGGGCGTCCATTGAGGATCAGGAATATGCCCGGCAAACCTGGGACAAAGTGCGCATGGAACGCAAACGAATGACTGCACAAATGCGGGAATCAGGATTTGTGGTACCTGAGAGTCAGAGTAACTTTATACTGGCGACAGTTCCTGAAGGAAAGTCCGCCGAAGCCATTTATATGGCACTCAGGAAACAAAACATACTTGTTCGGTATTTCAAAAATGAGGATCGCTTGCAGGATAAACTTCGCATTACCATAGGCACTCCCGCAGAAAACCAGCGCCTGCTGGATGCTCTGGCTGCCCTGTAAACACCGGCAAATTTCATCATGGCTCGCAAAATGAACAAGAAAACCCGCAATGTCATTTCAGGCATTCTTGTGGGTATTGCGTCTATTGCAGCCGTCATTAACTTTGCCGACCTGCCTGCCCGGGATGCCGGCCGTTTTCTGCTCTCTACCGCCATTTTCTTCCTGGTCATTGTCCTGCTGGCATTGGTTACGGTCAGCATTTTCAAGCTGATCGGGTTTATATCAGCAAAAATAACGGGGGAGGATAAAGAAGACCACGTTAGATCATCGGACTCTCTATCAGGCACTTTTCCCGATCCTTCTTCCGACCCTTATTCCGGCCTTTCTTCCGACTCTTCTGCGGGGTATTCACCTGAGTCTACCCGGGCTTCTTCACATGAGAACGTTGACAATAATCACCCGGATAATGCCTGACAGGGCCTGACGTAGACAAGACCGTCCTCACGACCCGTTGCAGCTGGATAATAATCTTTTCGAACAGCCAACTGTTCAAACCCGAGGCTCTCGTAAAGACCAATGGCGATCTTGTTTGAGGCACGCACCTCTAGATAAACCTTTACAATACCGTTGGTGGTAGCTTCATCAATCAGAAAGTTCAGCAATGCCCTTCCTACTCCCTCGCCCTGACATGCTGGCCTGACACAGATATTCATCAGGGTACTTTCATCAAGCACAGGAGCCATAACCGCAAAACCAATGACCAGTTCCCTATCGGCAAAATGGCGGCTAACCACCCATCCCTCGTGACCGGCATTGAATCCATCCAGAAACTGCAACAATGACCAGGGATGGGACTGGCAGTCTTGCTCAATACGCGTAACAGCAGGCAAATCTGCCTTATCCATTGGTCTGAAATGTATGTCCGGCATCATACGGTCAGGAAAGCTTTTATGGGCTCAGGTCAGGGCAGCAACCAATGCGTGCCAGGCCTCTTTTTTTAACGCCGGATTGTTCAGCATTTCATCAAGACTACGCATATAGATATGCTGCCAGGGCTGATCGTCAGGTTCAGGCAGAGCTGCTGCCAGCTTGACATCAGAGTCAGTGCTGCCTTCCTCTCCATGAGTAAAGATATGACGATAGATTTCTTCCCCCATCACCATCAGGGTAGAAAACTGCCAATCCGATAACTTCTGCTGCAGGTAGGCGTTAAAGGCAACCGCAGCAGCCGACTTACTGTTATCGACATATTCACCCTGAACCAGTGGCCAGCTAAATGGTTTGTCTTCTATCCACATATGCTGCGAATCAATGCCGCCTGCACGTAGCAGGTTATGTAACAGATGGAGATGCGGCGAAGTCAGTTGCCTGGGACCAATGTGAGGCATGGCATTAATCAATGCCAGCTTCTCATTCACACGGATACAGAGCATCTGGAAACGAAAATCTTCACTGCGCTTTCTCGAAGCGCTTTGTTTCCCAGGCTCTTTCCCTGGCCCTTTCTCAGTATCTGAGGCGCTTTGGTGTTCAGCAGGCGCCTGGCTATTTCTGGAACTTTTTACCGTTTCAACCGTTTCAACCGTTTCAACCGTTGAAAACACCGGCGACTCTGGTGGACTCTCTGGACTGGTCCGTGGCCCGGTCAGCTCCGGCTCAGTTGACGCATGGTCCGGCTCAAGAGCATCAATCCCTGGCAACCTCGCAGACTCTGTCTGCAACCAGGATTCTGGCCATTCACAAGGCCTGGATTTCGGGGCACCAGGTAACAGCACCCTCGGGAAATAGCTGTCTATTCCCAGGGTGCCCAGTAATTCCTGTCGAAGATCTTCCGGTAAGGACAATGCTTTTCTCTCGGTTAATCTGCCTGTTCGCTTTTGTCCATTCTACCGCCCGTTGCCTGCGAAGTCATGGCGATGCTGGTCCATCGATTCGCTGAACAGAAAATCACCAACCCGAAATTTTACTACCCCCCCTGTCAACGGTATTCAAATGATGGCGTTATATACAGTGAACTGAATATTCCGGCCGGTATTCAATTTTTTTAGACGGAATCAATCTTGGAGTATCACAATGAAAATAAAACAATATGCACTGATGGCGGCAACCGCCATTTTATCAGCCAGCCTGCTGTCCACTACCAATGCGCAGCCAGGGGGGGCTGATTTTCAGGATAATATTGAAAACCAGCCACAACGAGTCGGTGGACGCCCACATCCCGGCCCATTCAAAAGGGACCAGGGTCATGGAGCCCCGCGTCCTGGCGGTGATCCTGAAAGACTACTGGAAAGAATTGACAGCAATGGTGACGGATTTGTTGATCTGGACGAATTCCTGGACCAGCGTCTCGCAAGAATTGATCGCAGGTTTGAACATCAGGATGCCAATGGTGACGGCCAGCTCAGCGAAGAAGAAGCAGCGAGACCCCGTCGACACACTCCAGACCCAACAGAACGTGAACAGGTCCTGCAGTGTGTGAGGCAAACCATAGCCGACTGGGAGGGGCCCGGGGGAGAAGACCGTTTTGACATCGTTGATACCGATGGGGATGGTTATATTTCCCTCGCAGAAATGAGTACAGCCCTGGAATTTCGTGCCACAACACTGTTCGACAGGATAGATGCTGGTGCTGATGGATTTATCAGTGTTGAGGAACTCGAACTGCATCAGGAAGAACAGATCAATATACGTCGTGTCATTCGTGCCTGTGTCGATGTAGTCTCAGACCCTTTTGCAGCCACGCTTTAACGCTTTCCCCTGCTTGCCCGATTATCAGGCCGGACCTGCTTCGGCCTTTTCTTTATCCTTTATTTGCCAACAGCCTTTTTTATCGTCTCTCTACTGATTATCATCACAGCGGATTAAATCAGGAGTTTAGGAGATAAGCCATGACGACTACACTGGAAAGCAGCCTTGTCAGCACTGACTGGCTGTCCGACAACCTCAATAACCAGGATATTCGTATACTCGACTGTACTTTGGTCATGAAACCCAACGATGATGGCAGCTATGGCTTTGTCTCGGGAATCGATGTCTGGCGGGACGGTCATATTCCAAACAGCATCTATGTGGATGTGGGCGGAGAATTATCTGACCAGGATCATGACATCACGTTAATGATGCCATCCCCGGAAAACTTTGCTCAAACCATGCGCAAAAAAGGCATCGGCGATAATACGGCAGTAATCTGCTATGACCGTTCAAATCATGCCTGGGCGGCGCGTGTCTGGTGGATGCTGAGAGTCTGCGGCTTTGATAATGCCGCTGTACTTGATGGCGGTTGGAAGAAATGGACCGCGGAGGAGCGGGAAGTCTCAACCGAAGAAACCACCTATCCCCAGGCGCAGGCCTTTACTGTCAACCCGCGTCCTGGCCTGATGGCCAGCAAGGCGGATGTCAGAGTTGCCTGTGAAGATGACGAGACAGTATTACTGCACTCATTACCCCTGCCGATGTTTACCGGAGAGGTCTCTCCCTACTCCCGTGCCGGCCGTATTCCCGGTAGCAGGAATCTGTATTGCGAGACTCTCATTGACCCGGAATCGAATTGTTATGTCAGCAGGGAAAAAATGACAGAACACTTTGAACCTTCAGGCTCACTCAGGACCGATCGGGTTATTACCTACTGCGGCGGCGGAATCGCAGCCAGTTCAAATGCACTGGCACTGACGCTACTGGGTCATGAAAATGTGGCTGTCTATGATGGTTCACTGACAGAATGGACTGCAGATCCCGATATGCCCCTGGAGACCGACTAGGGTCGGTTAAACAGCCCTGCGCAAAATTTGCCGGGCTGCATTGTAGCCCGGTATTCCGCTGACCCCGCCACCAGGGTGGGCGCCTGATCCACAAAGATACAGTCCTTTCAATGGCATGGCATATCCGGCATGCCCCAGGGCCGGTCTGGCAGAAAAAAGTTGTACCAGGGAAAGACGCCCGTGAAAAATATCACCTCGCGGTAATCCAAACTGCTGTTCCAGATCCCATGGACTCAGTGCCTGGATACCTGCAATTCTTGACCCGAACCCGGGAAAATATGTTTCGACACAGGACAGTATTGTCTCAACCGCAGCGTCCCTGTTCTTTTCCCAGGCCTGCCCAAGATCCGGTGAGAACTGCTGACAGAAAAGACTGGCAACATGACACCCGGAAGGAGCCAGCGTCGTATCTACCAGGCTCGGGATCAGCATTTCGACAACGGGTTTCCCTGACCAGCCTTCATCTCTGGCGGACTGCCAGGCCTGATCCTGGTAAGCCAGCGTGTCGCCGATGATAATGCCCGCTTCCCTGTATCCAGGCACAGTTCTGCCTGAAAACTCCGGCAGTCCCTCAAGGGCAACATTCATACGAAAGGAGCCGCTGCCACATTTATACTGGCTGAAATGTGTCCTGAGATCATCCGAGACAACAGAGTCGTCCAGAAGCCTGGTAAAGAGTGTTACCGGGTTCGTATTGGCGACAACAATGTCGGCCTGATGAAACTCCCCCCGGGAAACAACACCCACAGCCTTGCCCTGGTCCGACGCTATGCTCTCTACAGGACTATCCGTGATAAATCTGACACCATATCTGCTTCCTTCCCGGGTGATAGCGTCGGAGACAGCCCCCATCCCGCCAATGGCATGCCCCCAACGTCCACGTTCACCATTTACCTCTCCCAGCAGATGATGGAGAAGGTTATACCCATTGCCCGGCGTGTAGGGGGACACAAAATTGCCAACTATGGCATCGAAACCAAGCAGGGCCTTGAGTGCTTCGGTCGAAAAAAAGTCGTCGAGTATTTCTCCGGCACTGCGTGAGAACAGCGTCAGCAAAAACTGCTTCTCCTGCCTGTTCAATCCAGAAAAACTTTTGGACAGTTTGAACAGGGAAAACAGATCACCAATCCCGGCTCCATCCAGTGCCGGTGGTGTCATGAGCATGACCTCCCTCATTACCGGAACCAGGGCTGCCAGTCTGTTTTCGTAGTCGACCAGACGTTCCGCATCCTGGTCTGAGAACCGGGCTACTTCAGTGGCCAGTTCACCGGGAATTGAGGCAAAACTGTCACCACTGGCCAGGGGCAGGAAATTATTTACCCTTCTCTGAACAAGCTTCAGGCCATGTTTATGTAGCTGAAGGTCCTTGATAATGCCGGGATGCAGGAGACTGACAGTATAGGAGCACACAGAATTACGGTAACCCGGATAAAACTCCTCGGTAACCGCTGCGCCACCAAGCACATGACGTGCTTCCAGGACAGTAACATGCATCCCCGCTCGGGCAAGATAAGCCGCACAGACAAGCCCGTTGTGTCCAGCACCGACGATAATGACTCTACGGGGCATGCTTGAGCTGCTCAGGGATCAAGGGATGCAGAGTAGGCTGACAGCGCGAGAATGTCATCCACGGTAAGGTTTGCTACAACATCAGACATCAGTGGTGACCAGAGACCACGGCGATTCCCGATTTTCATGTCATACAACTGCCTGGCAATATAACTGGGTGAGCGCCCGGCCAGATAAGGCACCGGCCCCAGACCTTTCAGCCCGGGGCCATGACATGTCTCACATTTACCGGATTCGGCCAGTGCCCTGCCCTTTGACACACTGCCGGGAGGGACATAAGCGATAAATCCGGCCCGGTCATCGCGTAGTTCGACCCGTTCAAGGTCCTCGGGCATTTCAAGTATGCGCCTGCCGATAGGTTCACTGCCACCACCTGGTTTTTCCACATACATCCAACCCATAATGAGTGTTTCTGGCACGGTGGGTGTTTCAACCACCCTGATCCATTTTTTCGGGGTGAGACTTGAAAAGTAGACTGCAGCATCACGAACCTCAGCTTCTGTTGCGTTGTTGCCAATGGCGAACATGTTGCTGGCAGGCCCATGCATCGGTTCTGAAGAACGGCGCAAACCGTTTCGCCAATCCTCCATCTGCTGAATGATGTATGCCTCTGGCAACCCGGTCAGACTGGCATTTTCCGGACGCCCCTGGCCGTTTGGCAGGTGACAGAAACCGCAGGCAAAAACACCGGGATTTCTTCCACGGGCAACAATATCAGGCATGGGGGAATGATCTTCAGGATGCCAGTCTGGTGGGGAGTAAAGATCCCTGGGCAGTGTAAAAACAATTTCCACTTCACTACCAGGAACACGATGAGGCACGTTGTATTCAAAAGGGTCCTCAATACCAGGTGTATTGAGTGCATAGGCCCATGCCAGTGAAGGTACAGCACCTGTACCATCGTTATCAGCACCAGCACATCCAATGGAACCAATCGCCAGGGCACACAACAGTAAAGTCCTGATGCTGTTCATCGCATTTCCCCCTGTAACAATGTCAAGCGAATGAATCTGCACCCGTTATGCCATGGCAAAAAAAATCATCCCAAGGTTTTAAACGGGAAATCAGCTTTCAAACTGGTAGCCCGGTGTGGATCTGGAAATTTCCATTTCATCCCCATCCATTTCAGCCGGAATATCCTCAAAAAGCGGTGTACTGAGATAGCGTTCACCCGTGTCGGGCAACATGCAAAGAATAGTACTTCCCTCGGGCTCTTCATTGGCCACCTGGAGCGCCGCACTAAACGTGGCTCCGGCAGAAATTCCTACAAATATGCCTTCCTTTTGCGCCAGTTCCCGGGACAGGCGGAGAGCCTCTGTATTCGGCACTTTTACCACCCGGCTGATATCATGATCCCTGACAGCTTCTTCAGTAAGCCTGGAAATAAAATCAGGCGTCCATCCCTGCATGGGATGTGGTGTAAAAGCTTCATGGCTGACAGCCGGTGAGCCATCATCATGTCGTTCCTGTTGAATTCCGCTGCTGACAAGGGCCGCGACGTCCGGCTCACTGAGAATAATTTTCGTATCCGGGCTTTTTTCCCTGAGCGCCTTGGACACACCAAGCAGGGTACCCCCGGTACCATAACCGGTAACCCAGTAGTCGAGTGAGTTATCTGGAAAAGCTGCCAGAATTTCCTGACCGGTTGTTCTGTAATGCATCTCTGCATTGGCTTTATTTTCAAACTGGCGGGTAAGGAACCAGCCATTTTTCTCTGCCAGTTCTTTTGCCTTGTTGACCATACCTGTGCCTTTGGCAGCAGCCGGCGTCAGGATTACCCTGGCACCCAGAAAACGCATTAAACGTCTGCGCTCGACGCTGAAGCTCTCTGCCATAGTCACTACCAGAGGATAGCCTTTTTGCGCACACACCATGGCCAGCCCAATGCCAGTGTTGCCACTGGTCGCTTCAACCACTGTCTGCCCTGGCTTCAGGGCACCTGTTTTTTCCGCATGTTCGATAATACCCAGTGCCAGCCGGTCCTTGACCGAACTCATCGGATTGAATGCTTCAGACTTTACATAGAGGTTAATCCCGGCCGGAGCCAGCTTGTTAATCCTCACGACCGGTGTATTACCTATCGTTTCAAGGATGTTATTGTATTTATCACCTCTGATTTCTGACTTTTCGGACATACCCCTCTCCTGTCGATTTGCATGGGGAAATACAGTAGCCTAAATACAAGAAGGCATGACTTAACCAACATGCCTGCCTCTCACCCCGTTTTATTCAATCATGAAAATTCTGTCATGTTACCGGTCAGAGCGATATGAACGATCATCACAGTTATACGGTTCCCAGGGATAAGCGGAAATATACATGGTGTCACTACCACGGTACTGACCTGAAAAATAAAGTGGATCCTCTGCCACATAGGTTCTGGTCAATGCACCATCTTCGGGATTAATCCGGAAACGTTCAGTCACTGTCATCTGCGCACTGTGCGGTGTGCGTGTATCGGCGAGCAGGATACCCTCAAGAAACCCCCGTGTCTGGACGATCAGCTCATCATTTTCCCAGCGCCCAATAGAATAACCGCCCCTGCTGGGTTCGATCATGCCCGGGAAATCAGTCTCGCCCAGATGAATAGTCCGTTCAAAAATCATGGTGCCATAAATCAGCCGAATCTCATCTTCGTTTTGTTCAACTCGATTGACAGGATTATCAAATGACCAGTCCCAGAGAATATTGGTGGTTTCACAACGCAACCTGGGGTTGTCCGAGGAGGAACCATCAAAGCCCTCGATGGCGGCTTTACCCGCATCGGTCAGGGGGAGAATACTGGGACGCTCCCAGGTTGTCGCCAGTGGATCTTCCGAATATGACTCCGGTGTTCCCCGGGATCCCTGAAAAGCCCTGCCACCAGCCGGCACTTCACCTGGTTCAAAGCGGTCAGCAATACTTAAAGGGACCAGAGTCCCTTCAAGTCCCCGAGGATCGGTCATCACTACCTGCTCTGCAGCCCAGTCACCGGAAATATCGGGATCGCCATTGGGGAGTCGTCCGATTTCAATCGCCTTCTTCAGGTATTTTTCTGTATCGGAAATCTGCTCATAACGATCCAGGCTCAGCCCGTTGGCAAAAGTGATTGTTCCCGTATAGCAGGTATTTTCTTCAAAGCGATCCGGCGAGCCACTAATGGTCACCTCTGACCCGACTTCAAACAGCGCTTTGGACCAGCCGGAACGGCGCAGCACAGTCCCGCCACGTAATTCGCACTTCCACTGCGACACACTGCCATCCTCGTTGGTGACATCCAGATATATCCAGGAATGGGGGTTAACCATGGCAATCTCGGTGACAACACCTTCCACCGTGACATCAATATTAAGATTGAAATTGGCCAATCCATGGTGAGCCTCAGTAATTAGGGGAGACAGAGTCAGGCAGGCAACAGCAAAAAACTTTTTCAACGGAATATTCCTCACAGCGGGAGATTTGGCAAGCATAAGTAAGCCCCCTGACAATTTCAATCAGACCTGTGTTTTAATTGTTTGCCACGACACATGCCCTTATGAAGCAATCTGGAAGAAAGAATTAAGGTTGAAACAGATTCTGAAACATTCCCTGGTCCCGCTATTGCCGCCTCTGGCATTTATTCTTGTGGGTTTAGCCACTGCATTCACTGCGGTAACCTATGAGATCGGAACCTTTACCCGCATGGGGCCCGGTTTTGTGCCCATGGTGCTGGGCAGCATCCTGATCCTGCTGGGTGGATTGACACTGTGTCGAGATCGGCAATCCGAACCACAGACAGGCATTGCCCTGCGCCCCTTTATTGCGGTGACCACAGGTATTCTGTTCTGGGCACTGCTGGTGGAGTTCGCCGGGTTTTTACCGGGCTCTGCAGGGCTCGTCCTGCTCACATCCCTGGCTTTACCTCACACCCGGTGGCACAGCGTCCTGATCCTGGCAACAGTGCTGTCCGTTGCGGGCTACCTGCTGTTTGTCCTGCAGCTTGGCGTTCCTCTGAACGCTGTAGGATAAGGTATGGAGACCCTGAGCTATCTTGCGATCGGTTTTGAGCAGGCATTGACCCCGCAGGCCCTGCTTTTCTGTCTTTTGGGGGTAAGCCTGGGCACTTTTATCGGAGTTTTACCCGGCATCGGTTCCCTTACGACCATTGCCCTGTGCCTGCCGCTGACATTCCATCTTGAGCCGTTGCCTGGTCTGATTATGCTGGCGGGTATTTTTTATGGTGCCCAGTACGGCAGTTCCACGGCTTCCATTCTGCTCAATGTTCCAGGCAGCGCCCCCGCGGCCATTACCTGTCTCGATGGCTATCCCATGTCCCAACAGGGCCGTGCTGGCATTGCCCTTTTCATCACAACAATTGCCTCCTTTATCGGTGGCAGTTTCGCCATACTGCTGCTGGTCTTTTTTGCTCCAATTCTGGCTGACTTTGCCATCAGTTTTTCTGCAGCTGATTATTTTTCCATCATGATCCTTGCCCTGACCGCCGCCTCGACGCTTTCAGTAGGTTCACCACTGAAGGGACTGACTATGGTAGTGCTGGGATTATTACTTGGCCTGGTGGGCACCGATATAAACTCCGGCCAGTTTCGCTTTACTTTCGGCATACCCGCCCTGGCGGACGGCATCAACCTGGTGGCCCTGGCTATGGGACTTTTCGGCGTCGCAGAAATTCTCAACAACCTGAGCAACGGTAATGTTCCTCTGGCGAGCAGGGAAGATATTTCCCTGAAAAACATGCTGCCATCGAAACAGGACTGGAAGGCTTTTCGTAACGCCTGCCTGCGAGGTTCAGTGATTGGCAGTTTCATTGGCATGCTGCCCGGTACCGGCCCGACCATAGCCACGTTCATGGCCTATGCTGGTGAAAAGAAGTTGTCGGATACACCGGAAAAATTCGGTAAAGGCGCCATTGAAGGCATCTCGGCGCCGGAAGCCGCAAACAATGCCTCGGTACAGGCTGCATTCATTCCGACCCTGACTCTGGGGGTGCCAGGGGACGCCATCATGGCAGTCATGCTGGGGGGATTGCTGGTTCACGGAATCACTCCCGGCCCGCAACTGGTAACCACTGATGCCGCCCTGTTCTGGGGTGTTGTGGCGAGTTTCTGGATTGGCAATGCTTTACTGCTTGTGCTGAACCTGCCCATGATAGGATTATGGGTAAAACTGTTAAGTATCCCCTACCGCATCCTCTTTCCATCGGTACTTTTCCTGATCTGCATTGGCGTTTACAGCGTCAACAATAGCAGCGTTGATGTCCTGCTTACCCTGGGCTTTGGTCTGCTTGGCTTTTTCCTCAATCGATTCGGCTATCCTTCTGCCCCCTTGCTGCTGGGATTTGTGCTTGGCCCATTGATAGAGGAAAACTTCCGCCGCGCCCTGGTGCTTTCCGGCAGCAATCTCGCCACCTTCATTACGCGGCCCATCAGCCTGGTATTTCTCCTGATGACACTCGCACTGCTCTCTTTTACATTCTGGCGAGGTAGTATCCGACACCTGAACAACCCATCCGGAGTAAATCCGTGAAACAGGCAGTAATATTAATTGGCACATTGACGATCAGCCTGTTGTTGACCGCATGCGGTGAACAGTCACAAACTGCCGTGGAAAGTACCGCTGACTATCCATCAAAACCGATACGGGTCATCATTCCCTTCGGTCCCGGAGGACTGGCCGATGTCACATTACGCCTCGCAGGTGAGCCACTGGGGGAGGGTCTTGGACAACGTCTTGTAATCGAGAATCGTCCGGGCGCCGGTGGTGTTGCTGCAACCACCAATATTCTCAACAGCGAGGCCGACGGATACACACTGATCGTACTGACCAATGGCACCACCATTGCAGAGACTCTCTTCGACAAGCTGCCATACCAGATCACGGAAGACCTGGTACCTGTTTCATCGGTAACCTGGTTTGACCTGGTCCTGCTGGTTCACCCGGACGCTGGAGTTGAATCTCTTGAAGCCTTGCTTGCAGAGAAAGGCAATGACCTCAAGATTGCCACCATCAATCCCGGCAGCACACAAAACCTTACCGCAGAATTATTCAATACCCGTTCGGGCATTGATGCCACCATCATTCCCTATCGCACAACTCCGGATGTACTTGGCGCTCTGCTACGCCAGGAAGTGGACCTGGTGATAGATGCCTACACGGCACTCAAGGGCGCCATCGACAGTGGCCAGGCAAGACCCGTTGCCGTCACGGGTGAATCCCGAAACCCGGCCATGCCCGATGTGCCAACAGTCACTGAAGCCGGGATAGAGGATTTTGTCGTCACTGGATGGAATGCGCTGTATGCAAAAGCCGGCACACCCCCCGAAATATTAAGACAGCTGAACGACTCAGTCGCCAGGGTGGTGAATACGCAAGACATCCAGAATCGCTTCAGGGAACTGGGTGTCGAGGCCAGGGCCACATCTGCAGAGCAAATGCAGGAACGTCTGCTTGATGACATTGAAAAATGGCGGCAGGTCATTGAAACGGCAGGCATTGATACCTTATGAATGGTTCCGGGACGTCACCACCCACACTGCTGGTGGATGCCCATGCCCATATTTTTACCCATGAAATGCCCCTGATCGAAAATCCGCGGCATACACCTGGCTACAGCTTTCCCCTTGAAGAATACCTGGCACAACTGGATGCCCATGGCGTGAGTCGTGGCGTTATTGCCGCAGCCAGCCCCTGGGGTGATTACAATGATTACACACGCGAGTCTGTCAAAACCCACAGGGACAGGCTACGCGGCACGGTCATTCTCCATCCGGAAAAACTGGACACCTACCCTTTACAGGCGATGACTGACGACGGCATCGTTGGCATCAGGCTGCCTTTCATTGGCCTGCGAAAATTACCGGACATACGCTCCCGGGAGTATCGCCGGCTATTCAGTGTGCTGGCTGATATTGGCTGGCATATACATTTACATGTCGAAGGACGTCACATTCCTGCCCTGCTACCCCACCTGCTCAATGCCGGGCCAAGACTGGTCATTGACCACCTGGGAAGACCTGAACCGGACCGGGTAAAGGAGGCACCCGGCTTCAAACCTGTTGTAGAAGCCATTAACGATTCAAAGGCCTGGCTCAAGGTGTCATGCGGATATCGCATAGGTGATGTAGCCAGCGAACACTTTCTGGCCTTTCTTCATGAGTGTGGCGAGAAACGCCTGTTCTGGGCCAGCGACTCCCCCTTTGTTGGCCATGAAGGGGAACTTGACTATAAAGACACTATCCTGTGGCTGGACAACCTGCTGGATGATGTTCATACAGCGGAAAGGATTTTTGGTCGTAATGCCCTGGATTTCTATTTTGACACCTGACGCCGCCCCCCTTCTTTCGTCAGCAATAAAAGCCCCTGCGAGTGATCAAGCGGTTGTGACTTCTTACTCCTAGCGGGTATCATGGTTGGCAGAACACTGGCAGCCACTGACTGTCCAGACATGATCATTACACTTGTGGAGTCCAGATCTTGAAACGTAAGTCCTTAGCAAGCCTTCTATGCGCCAGCGTCATCCTGACTTCCTGCGCCACGAGTTCAACGTCAGGTCCGGGAAGTATGCGCTCCCTGGCACCACCACCGACGGCTACCGTATTTGGTGATCCAATGCCTGTGACGGCCCATGAGGACCATACTTTCCTCCTCGACAGTGACGACCCCCAACTGCGGGCCAACAAACGACTTGTGTACGATATGTGGCGGACGATCCTGAATGCGGGCCATGTAGAAGCCGCTGACCAGTATCTGGCACCTGATTATATTCAGCATAACCCGACAGCCCCGACTGGCCGGGAAGCATTCAAGGAAATTTTTGGCTCCTTTGTTACCCGCCAGGATGAAGTTCCGGAAACCATCGAGAATCCGGTAGTCACCATCATTGCCGAAAGGGATCTGGTGGTGCTGGCTTTTGTCACGGAATACCCAGAGCCCGATGGCACCGGCACCTACACCTCAACACACTTTGACATGTTCCGCGTCGAGAACGGCATGATTGCCGAACACTGGGACTCCATACAAATAAGGCCAGGACAGGACACACCTGATTTTGGTAACGGTGGCCCGGTTCCTGTTATCGGTATCAAGGGTGAAGCTCAACTGGACATGCTGGTCAATGATGATTCGGGATTGTTTCAAAACAAGCGCCTTGCCTATGACATGTGGCGCCATATGCCGGAAGCCGGCAGGGAAGAGTTGGCTCCTCTGTACATGGATCCCATCTACATCCAGCACAACCCCAATGCCGCCACTGGTCGTAACGGTGTCGTGGAGTATTTTGCCCAGCGTCCGGACACATCCATAGATTCCTTCCTGGAAGACCCCCTTGTAGCCAGTGTTGCCGAGGGAGACCTGGTGGTTCAGGTCTTACAGGAAGAAAGACCTCACCCGAAAACCGGTGAAACCTATTATGTTGCCTGGTTCGATATGTTTCGTATCGAAAATGGCAAGCTCGTAGAACACTGGGATACAGCCTCCAAGGGCGAACTGCCTGCAGTAATGCAGTAATGGTCATTCCCTTGCTGGCAACTCACCGGGGTTTCAGCTAGGGTCTTCTTATCCCACTGAAATACAAGAAGAAAACTTGTTCACAAAGCAGTGCATAAATCAGAACCCGCGCTGACATTATGGCCAGTTTTGAAATGCAGGAAGCCATTCGACTGATTTCCCAATCCTATCAGGGCAAGGGCTGGCCAGCACTGACCATGGGCATTGGAATCAACTCCGGCATGATGAATGTCGGCAATATGGGTTCCCGGTACCGTCTTGCCTATACGGTCATAGGCGATGCCGTTAATCTTTCATCGCGTCTGCAGACCATGACACGGGTATACCATGTCCCGACAATCTGCGGTGAGGAAACGGCCAGGAATGTCATTGATGTGGAATTCATGGAACTTGATATGGTACATGTCAGGGGCAAGAAAATTATTTCAAAAATTTATCATCCCCTCGGTCTCAAGTCCGAGATTTCTGACGGGACCCGCGAGATGCTGGAGCAGCACAAGCAGGCGCTGGAATTCTTCTACAACAGGGAGTTTTCCGAGGCTGACAACCGATTCTGCCGCTTGATACAGCAAAACACCGGCTTTGAAGCCTACTACCGGTACATGCTCCAACAGGTGGCTGAGAGCAAAAACATCACCACTGTCGCCCAGGGTGAAATCAGCTGAATTCAACGCATGTCTGCTAACAAGTCCTGAACCCGGGCAGGCATGATGATTTGATTACAGGCAGCTGTCGCTGCGACTGACTCCATAACCATAATAATCAGCAAGAGCCAAACCGGCAGCTACACTGGTAAAGGGATCGTGCTCCACGACTTTGCCGGGAAACCGTGCATCCAATGAACGCCTGACTGCCGGAATCAACGATGACCCCCCGGTTCTCAGTACCAGATGAATTTCATCCCTGTTCACACCGGCCCTGGCAAGCGTGTCATCAACGGCTGCCTCGAAGCGCTCCAGAAGGTTGGCGATCATCTTTTCAAATGCTTCCCGCCTGATTTCAACTTCCACATCAATTTCAGGGATATCCAGGACAGCTGATTCGTTGTAGGAAAGAGCAGCCTTGCAGTCCTTGATGGCCTGAAAGACCTGGTAGGAATAGTTCTGTGTGATCAGTTCATATAACCTTTCAAACTTGTCTGCGTCTGCCGCCCCCTGGCGAATCTTGTCCAGCACAGGTGTGGTGTATTCGTTCTGGTTCAGCATGTAACTCACCGTCCAGTTGATCAACAGGTCCTCATAGGCATCAAAGGGAAACAATGTTTCCACTTCCTTGCCGTCTACCTCCCTGTGCCAGCGCTCCCCCTTGCCAAGAAGGGGAAAAAGTATATGGCGGAACATGCACTGGTCGATATGATCCCCACCCAGTCCAATACCATGAATAGCCACCACATCAAAAAGACTGGCATTGCGTCGCAGAATACACAGATCCAGTGTCCCGCCACCAAAGTCGACGGTCAACAGCAACTCTCCCTGCTCGCCAGGATTGGCATGCAGGTAACTCAGCGCGGCCGCGGTGGGTTCGGGATAAAAGGTCTGGGTTTTGATGCCTGCATACCGGTAGGCCTCGCTGAGACGTTCAAGAGCTACCCTGTTGTGATTGGCATCTCGTCCCTCAAAGTTCACAGGATGTCCAATACAGGCATGTTCAGGCTGATCACTTCCCTGTATGACCGATTGCACTGCCCTGACGACTGCCTGCCTGATGCGCAACAGGATCGGTGTGATGAGGGCAACGAGCCTGAAAGGTCGATCAAATATCATGACGCGTTCAGTCTCAACACTCCCCAGCAAGCGTTTGGTGCCACGAAAAAGTCGCCCAGGCAGACTGCCATCATTAAATGCCTGACCGTAAACCAGATGCGTCTCGGCCTGGGCAGGCAATTGTGTAGACATATCCATCTGACCGGTGCTGGTCCTGGCTTCACCCAGAACCTCCAGGCTCATCTCAACCTTTCTCCCCTGGTTCTGGGCAATATAGGTGTCGATTGCTTCCTGTCCGGTACAGGTAACAAAATCACGATCGATATAACTGGCCGAAGGCATGATGGTACTGCCCGTCTCGAGCTGCACCATGGTGACCTTTCTACCGTCAAAAATCGCGGCAGCACTGTTTGAGGTGCCGAAATCGACTCCCACGCCGGTTTGTAGGCCGGTTTTTCGGGGGATTGCAGTACTGGCTTCAGACATAAAAGAGAATCCTGGTTCATGATCGAAAAGAGAGACTAAAGGGTGAAAAACAGGTCGTCGAAAAATGGACAAAAAGAGAAAGGAAGATACCCAAGATAATTTATCAGGACAACCGGTTATTCACCTTTTCCGGGGTTAACTGTCCTGTTTGAACTCACCGGAACTCCCTGCTAGGCTCGGCAGGCGTTTACAGGCACAATCGAATTAGCCAGTCATTTGGGAGAACAAATCATGTTGTTAAGAATAACCGGGATTCTTACTTTAGGTCTGCTGTCCGCCTGTAGCGATGGAGACCGGCCACCTCCCCCCGATACAACAGAAACAATCTCCATCAACCTGCCAGCGCCTGATCCTGTGTCAGGTGATGATCAAGACCTGACAACAGATGGTACTGTTACTGATTTCCGGATGCTTTCAGCCAATGCGGGGCCTACCACTATTGCCATCGCCCGGGATGGCAGGATCTGGTATACCCTGAGTGCCGCCAACGCCATCGGGGTCATGAATCGTGATGGTTCCGGTATGATCGAATATCCCATACCCACCCCGGACTCTTCCCCCCGCATCATATCACTGGGCAGCGATGGCAATATGTGGTTCTCAGAACATAACAGCGGCAAAATGGGACGTATTACACCAGATGGCCAGATTACCGAATTTGATCTCTCTTCCCCGGATTCCCAGCCCAGGGCAATAGCCCTGGGCAGCGATGGAAATATCTGGATAGGCATGTTTGCAGCCAACAGGATCGGCCGCATCACACCAGGGGGCGTAGTCACGGAATTTGACATCCCGACACCGGACAGTGGCCCCAGGGCACTGGCTGCCGGGCCTGATGGCAATATCTGGTTTTCCGAATTCAAAGGCGGAAAGATTGGCCGAATCACGACCGACGGTGAAATCACCGAGTTCGAGCTACCCATGTCTGATACCGGTCCCGGTGATATTACAGCAGGCGCTGATGGCAACATGTGGTTTCTGGCCTTGAACGGGAATATGGACAATACACCGGTAGTCGGTAACCGTGTGGGCCGCATCACCATGAATGGACAGATCACGGAGTTCCAGATTCCCAGTGAAGGATCTACCCCCATCAACATAGCTGTAGGGCCTGATTACAATATCTGGTATACCAAGAACAATACCCTCGGACAGGTCACCCCCGACGGGCAGATAAGCGAATATTCTGTTGCCGAAGGACCAGCACGCACAGTAGGGGTAAGTGCAGGCAGTGATCGGCAAACACCTGATTTCCTCACAGACCGGCTCTGGTTCACCGATCCTGTCAATAACAGAATAGGTTATCTGCAGTTCAGATAAGGCCTGGGCAAAACCGGAATACACCGAATCCTATAATCACTATTTACTTACGGACCTGCATTTTGTCATCAAAAGCCCCCCTGCTGCTGCAGTTTGCCAGTATCCTTGTGTCACCCCCCCAGCATACCGATGCTGTCAAAGACAAAGTCAGGCTCTGCCTGATGGATTTTCTGACATCGGCTTATTCAACCAGCGCATTTTCCTGGGTACAGCAGGCCCGGCAAATGGTGCTTGCCAACTCAGGAACAACCAGGGGAGGGGCGCCTGTACTGGGCACTGATGATCGTGTTTCTGTCCAGGATGCCGCGTTTGCTAACGCAGTAGCAGGTCACTCCCTGGTCAGGGATGATATGCACCTGGGCAGTGTTTCCCACTTAGCCGTGGTCGTGATTCCAACCGCCCTTGCTTTGGCAGAAAAGATAAAACCGGATGGCCAGCGTCTGCTCCAGGCCATCATCAATGGGTATGAGGCCGGCGGAAAACTGGGATCCATGCTGATGGATGTGGAGACTGCCCGAAAGTTTCGTCCTACCGGATTGATTGGTGCTTTTGCTGCCGCTGCCACAGCAGCCTGTCTGGCCGGACTCGATAAAAACCAGACAAGCAATGCCCTCGGTTTTGCTGCCAACTATGTCACCGGACTCAATGAATGGGCCGCCTGGGGAAGTGATGATATGTATTTCCATCCCGGTATTGCCGCCAGGAATGGCATCACGGCCATGCAACTGGCTCAAGCAGGCGCACAGGCAGCCACCGGATCACTGGACGGTAAAGCCGGTCTTTTTGCTGCCTTTGATAAAACGGTCCCTGAGCCAACCCCACTCCCCTTCTCTGCTCGACCGGAAATCATGGATGTTTTTTTCAAGCAGGTCCCGGCTTGCAATTATACGCAGAGCGCAGCACAGGTAGCCTTGAAAGCACGGCAGGCAGGGAATATAGACTGGCGAAATATCCGGAAAATAATCATCAAAGTGCCTTATGCGGCCGCCCATTATCCCGGCTGTGACTGGCCCGGACCCTTCGGCAGCATCCTCCATGCCAGGATGAGCATTCATTTCAATGTTGCCAGTGCCCTGGTATACGGCAACTTCGAGGACAGTCATTACCAGAATTTTGCTGACGATAAAATTACATCACTTGTCAGGCAAATCCAGGTAGTAACCGACAATGAGCTGACAAAGGCCTATCCCGGCAGGCAGGGTGCAAGTATTGAAATCATGCTTGATCAGGGGGAAGCCGTGGAGGGCTTTCTGGAGGATGTCATTGCCGCCACAGATACGGAAGTCAGGGCGCGATTCACAAAGGCCTGTATCAACGCTACAGGCAAGGAAAAGACATCCTTGCTGGAATCAGCCATAGATGCCTTGCCTGCAGATGCTGCTGTTGCTGAAATGCTATCGAACCTGGTCTAGCTGGCCAGGCAAGTATTCTGAAGAATCAACGACACTGCATCAGACCAACCACGAGGTCATTGGGCGTTTCCTGGTCTTCACAATTGGGTGTCAGGTCACCAGTGCCGACGATGCCAACAGCCTGGCAGTCCAGGTGCCGTACAAGCCCGGAACGGGAATAACGGGCAATCTCCTCACCCCTGGCGGGGCAAATGCTTCTTATTCTACTCTCACAATCCACCCCTTCCAGCGGGGCACAGGCGTACAAATTTGCTTCGCGCTCATCAGCAAGACGGTAGCCCCAGAAAACCAGTTCATTACCAACCCGACCATTGATCCCGGTGGCCGACGCTCCGGCCAGTTCAGGTATTAACGTCTCGACAGAGCTGTTTTCAAACACCCTGTCAGGGCCGCCTGTAACATTCATGGACCGTTGGGGCGCCTTTTCGATTGGGGCACAGGCTGTACATGAAAACAGCGCTAAAAGCGGTATGATTCTCCAAAAAGCGCTAATTGAGAGTAGATGGCTATTCATGATCATTGGCTCCTACTTATCTAATGGTCAACATTCTCGTTTCACTACACCTGATACCGGTAAAACAGGGTAAATTCTGTGGGTATCTGGAGTAAGACAGGAAAAGGTTTTATCTGCTTTCACCTGTTTTCCCCGGGAAAGGGTATAAATCCATCCATGCCTGCCTGTCAGGCATTGCTTGATGCTCCAGGCTTTGTTCTCTATCCTGACTCCTTGCTGAAACATTATCATTTCAGCAATAACGTAATCGATAGGGCTTCCAAGAAAAAATCATGAAAACGTGTTTTATGAGACTGTTCACAACTCTTGCACTGCTGCTGGGTTCACTGCCATTATCTGCACAGCCCATGGAAATTCACGACATAATCTATGCCAGTCCCGGGGGAATGGATCTCGGTCTGGATATCTATATGCCCGACAATGTCGGGAAGCCACCATTGATCGTTCAGGTCCATGGGGGGGCATGGCGCTTTGGTGACAAGCAGAGCAGCGTACCCATGGAATTTGTTGAACATGGCTATGCCCTGGCCAGTCTCGACTTCCGCCAGTCCACTGATGCCCCGTTTCCAGCCATGGTGCACGATATCAAGGCCGCTGTGCGGTTTCTGCGAGCCAATGCCAGTGAGTATGGTTATGACGCCTCCCGTATCGCAATTACAGGTGCCTCATCCGGTGCCCATCTGGCACAGGTGGTCGGCGTGAGCAACGGCCACCCCGATCTGGAAGGTATGGAAGGAGACTTTCTCGAAACCTCCTCTGATGTCCAGGCCATCATCAGTTATTTTGGCGCCAGCGATTTGACCACTATCCTTTCTCAATCCACGCCCTTTGGCCTGAATGTGAGGGAACCAGCCCTTGAGTTGCTTCTGGGGTCAGCCCCCGATGAAAACGAAGTCCTGGCCAAACTTGCCAGCCCGGTTTACCTGGTGAATGCGGGTGACCCACCTCTGCTCCTTTTACACGGAGACATGGATCCCCAGATGCCCATCAACCAGAGCCTGCAGATGCTGGGTGCCTACAAGGCCCAGGGACTGGATGTGACATTTGAAACCGTGCATGGCGCTGTGCATGGCGGACCCGGCTTTTTCGATGAGGAACACCTGGCCAACGCCCTGTCCTTCCTCGAACGCATCATAGATCAAACAGGTAAATAGCATTACTGCCCTCGACGTGCAGTTCAGCGTTGGTGATATCCAGGTCAGTCGTATCCTGGAAATGGAGATCCCCTTCCTGACGCCTGCCGATGCCTTTCCGGGGGTAGACCTGTCCCTGGTGGAGTCCCAGCGTCACTGGCTTGAACCCAACGCTCTGTGTCCAGAAACAGGCATGCTTGTCATTGCCATACAGACCTGGGTCATTCGCACACCTCACCACATGATTCTGGTCGACACCTGCATCGGCTGTGACAAGACCAATCACTATTTTGAAAACTGGCATCGACGCACCGACGATTCCTGGTACCGCAAACTGTTGACGGCGGGAATAGATCCCGTAAACGTCGATTATGTATTTTGCACCCACCTGCATGGTGATCACTGCGGCTGGAATACCCGCCTGGTTGATGGTCGCTGGGTACCCACGTTTCCTAATGCAAAATACATCATCGCCCGGAAAGAAGTTGCGCATGCGGCGGAGCAAAATACACCCGCTTACCAGGAAAGTGTACTGCCCATCATGGAAAGCGGGCAGGTTCTGGCGGTGGATGCTGACTACGCCCTTGACGATAATGTCTGCCTGGCCCCAACACCTGGACATACACCCGGCCACGTAGCCGTTCACCTGGCCTCTCATGGGCAGCGAGCTGTGCTGTGCGGGGACCTGATTCACAGCCCCCTGCAGTGTCTGTATCCCGAATGGCAATACTGGATTGACCATGACCCCATTCAGGCCATCCAGACACGGAAAGAATTTCTGTCCTGCCGGGCAGATACTGAAGATCTGGTCATCACAGCCCACTTCCCCTCCCCCTCAGTGGGGCAGGTAAAAACCTCATCAAGGGGGTTCTATTTCAACTTTCTTGAGCAGGACTAGATGTTCGGAATTTACTATAACCTATATAAAACAATGGGTTAAAATACATTGTGCACTACCAGCCTTGATTCTGATCAAGCAGATCAAAAGTTAAGAATTTTATCCCGCTTTCCCTGGCAGGTTTCGCTATAATGGCGACCCGCTGAAAACAACAGAATCAGGAAACAACCTATTTTCAGGAGTTAACTATGGCCAAGATCGTTGGCGGCATCGCCACTGCCCATACACCTACCATCGGCTTTGCCGTGGATTCACACAAGGAAAACGACCCGGTATGGGCGCCTATTTTCAAGGGCTATGAGCCTATACAGCAGTGGCTGAAAGATCAGCAGCCCGATGTGCTGTTCTATGTATTCAATGATCACATGACCTCGTTCTTCATCGACCACTACTCCCACTTCACGCTCGGTGTAGGTGAAGAATACCCCTGTGCTGATGAGGGCGGCGGTGCCCGCAACCTGCCTCCTTTCCAGGGCGATCCTGAGTTTGCCCAGCACATTGCCATGGGGCTGGTCGCAGACGAATTTGATATGTCCTACTTCCAGAACAAACCCCTGGACCACGGTTGTTTCTCGCCGTTGTCCCTTTTGCTTCCTCATGAGCCAAGCTGGCCCTGCAAGATCATTCCTTTCCAGGTGGGCGTACTCCAGCCACCGACACCAACAGCCAAACGCTGTTACAACCTGGGTAAATCCCTGCGCAAGGCAATCCTGAGCTATCCGAAAGATATCAAGGTAGCCATAGCCGGAACCGGCGGCCTGTCTCACCAGGTGCATGGAGAACGTGCCGGTTTTAACAATACGCCATGGGATATGGAGTTCATGGAGCGTCTTGAGAAAGACCCTGAAGGCCTCACTGATATTACCATCGCCGAATATGCCGAACTGGGTGGAATGGAAGGCGCTGAAATCGTCATGTGGCTGATCATGCGCGGTGCCCTGTCTGAGAAGGTCGAAACTGTTCACCAGAGTTATTATCTGCCTTCCATGACACCGGTTGCCAACATGATTCTGGAAGAACGTTCCGATGAACCCATGGACGAAAGCCAGGAAGACTATATGGCCCGTATCAATCACCAGCTCAACGGTATCGAGAAGCTGGAAGGGACATACCCCTTCACCATCACCACAGGTGTCAAGGCCTTCCGCCTGAACAACTTCCTGCATGATCTGATCAAGCCGGAAAAACGCGAAGTGTTCCTGAACGATCCAGAAACAGCGTTTGCAGAATATAAACTGACTGAAGAAGAGAAAGACATGGTGCGCAATCTCAAGTGGCGCGACATGATTCACTACGGTGTCATCTTCTTCATGCTGGAAAAACTCGGCGCTGTGGTTGGCACCACCAACCTGCATATCTATGCGGCCATGCGTGGGGAAAGCCTGGAAGACTTCCAGAAAACCCGTAATGCCCAGGTGCTGTACTCTGTTGCCGGTGATACCGATACCGAGTGGGACAAGGAACAAAGCCAAAAATAGGCTTCAACCACTCCAGGTAAAAAAGCCCGCATTATGCGGGCTTTTTTATCCTTGTATCCTTGTATCCCTCTATCCCTGTATCCCTGTTTCCTCGAATCCTTGCTTTTATTTTGGCATCAGGTCCAACTACACATACAATCACTGTAAAACCAATCAGGAAACCACTATGGCCTTGTTAATCGCAGGATTAATCCTTTTCCTCGGACCCCACTCAATCCGCATATTTGCTGATGGCTGGCGAACAAAAATCATTGATGACAAGGGTAAGAAAACCTGGAAAATTATTTATAGCCTGGTTTCTCTGGCCGGACTGATCCTTGTTGTCTACGGATTTGGTGAGAGCCGGGCCAACCCCGTGTTTCTCTGGAACCCTCCAGTATGGACCAGACATGCCGCTGCCCTGCTGGTCCTGGTGGCATTCGTATTATTGACGGCGGCTGACTTTCCGCGCAATAAGATCAAGCAGAAACTGGGACATCCCATGTACCTGGGCGTAAAAACCTGGGCATTTGCCCACCTCATCAGCAATGGTCGTCTTGGCGATGTACTGTTGTTTGGCAGTTTCCTGGTCTGGGCTATTGCCGGCTTTTCTGCCGCCAAGAGACGTGACCGGGCACAAGGTACCGTCTATCCAGAGGGATCCACGCAAGGGACAATCGGCGTTGTTGTCGTTGCTTTTATAGCTTATGGGATTTTCAGCATGTACCTGCACAGGCTTCTGATCGGTGTACCCCCGTTCTGATTTATTGCAGACAAAAGAGACAAAGCTTGTTACCTGTCGGGTCACGCAGGTAAGCCCCGTAAAAATGGGCGCTGTCTTCCGGGCGAAATCCCGGAGCGCCTTCATTTGTCCCACCATTGGCCAACCCGGCTGAATAAGCCGTTTGCACCTGCTCCATGGACTGGGCCCGTAAAGCAACCATCGTCCCGTTCCCATGGGTAGCAACATCTCCGTTATGGGGAGGACAAACCAGAATCTCCACATCCGCATCAGGCGTCTCCGGCAGGCCCCACCCTGCCCAGCCGTTTTCCCGGGAAAATTTTCGCACCATTCCCAAGGGTTCAAGCAGGGCATCATAGAATGCCAGTGAGGCATCGGGATCATTGGTCCCCAGGGTGATATATCCAATCATGTTTCCTCCGGCGTCAATTATCGAAAATCATTACTCGTAAAACCCGGACCTCGATTGTAGTAATTCAGTCATCCTATGCCCATAGCAGGCATGGAAATTGGCTGACCAATCGCTGTAAAATACAGTCCGGTTAACTGATCCCGACAGATGCTGAGCAATAAAAACCTTTCGGAGTGTAGCGCAGCCTGGTAGCGCACCTCGTTCGGGACGAGGGGGTCGGAGGTTCAAATCCTCTCACTCCGACCATATAAAAATCGGCTTCCTCACTCAGTGGGGGAAGCCGTTTTTCTCTTTATCCTTCCCCCCTAATCCTTTATCTTTCTCCTCTTTAGAAATTCATAGAACTGGAACACTGATCGATGAAACCCGAACTTACAGACATGACAGTCCTTATCACCGGTGCAGGCCGCGGCCTGGGAAAACACCTTGCCCTTCACCTGGCCTCCTGCGGAGCCATTATTGGTGTCGCCGACATAGATGAATCCAGTGCCGATGAAACCGCCGATGAAATCATAACCAACGGTGGCAAGGCAAAGGCTTATGGTGGGGATATGGCCAAACGTGAAGGCTTCCTGCAAGTGGCTGATGATTTTGCACAGATCACCGGCAGGATAGACGCAATCGTCAACAACGCCATGTTGCTGCGGTACTGCCCGGTGGAGGAAGTGGATGAAGAGATGGTCAGTGCCATGCTCGATATCGGCGTGAAAGCCCTCTTCTGGTCAGCCCAGGCCATGCTCAAGCACTATGATGCAGAGCGTGGTGGACGAATTATCAATCTCGCCTCGCCCGTCGCTACGCGTGGATTCCCGGGTACCTCTGTCTACAGTTCCGTGAAAGGGGCCGTGACCGTATTCACCAAAACCATCGCGGCCGAACTGGGCCCCAAAAATATCCGCGTCAATGCTGTCTCACCAGCCTCAGTCCCAACACCTGGTTCACTCGGTCTGAACAGCAAGGAAGAATACGAGAAACGGGCCGCATGGATACCCCTGCGTCGTAATGGCACCCTGGAAGACAACACCCATGCCATTGCCTTCCTGCTCAGCAAGGAAGCGGACTTCGTCCATGGGGAAATTTTCAACGTGGATGGCGGCGTCGCGGCCTGCAACTAGGCTGAAGGCCAAAATAGAATGAGACCAGTGTCCTGGTAATCAACTCTTTTTGATGGCTTTTAACTTTTAACTTTTAACTTTTAGCTTTTTACTTTTAGCTTTTAGCTTTTAGCTTTTTACCGTCAGTTTTATTACCCGACAGAATACATCGCATCAATCAGTCGGGCCGCCCTCGGCCCGTTGGTTCCCACCGCATGCATCTTGTTGCAGCAATAGGCAAAGCCCAGTTTGGCGTCGGGGTCGCCCATGCCAATGGAACCACCAATACCATGGTGCCCAAAACTGCGCATATTGGGCCCCATGTAAACAGCCTCAGGAGTATTGAGCAAAATACCCATGGCCTGGTGATATGGTCGATCCTGAAAGCCCTCATGCTGGTTATGCTGTTCAGTGATCATGGTTTCAAGACCTTCACGGCTTAGCAGTCTCACACCATCAAGTTCACCATTGACCACACAGCCATAAATACGGGCTACCCCCCTGGCATTGCCATGACCTGAACCACTGGCCACTTCCACTTCCCGCCATTCCTTGCGGTTCATGGTGGTAGCCCAGGGTTCATCGGGATTCTGCTTGAAGGCAAGGTGGCGCAGTGAAGTGTCATCTTCCTTGTCCTTGGCGGCGAACAGCCTGGCCTCCATATTCGGCATCACTTCCGCGACATGGGACTGCTCTTCCTCGCTCATGCCACCAATATAATATTCGGCGTTCAGTGGCGTACTGACTTCCTGGCGCAGAAAAGGACCTACTGTCATGCCTGTCACGCGGCGCATCACCTCACCCAGCAGGAAACCCTGGTGGTGCACATGGTAAGCCGCCCTGGTGCCAATTTCCCAGAGCGGTTCCTGTTCTTCCAGGGCATGGACAATAGCTTCCCTGTCAAACATCGCTCCCGGCCACAGTTTATTCGTGGTGAGCACCGGCACTGCTGCCGTATGATCCAGGAAATGACGAATGAGCGTGCTCTCCTTACCATTCTGACCGTACTCAGGCCAGTACTTGATAACGGGATCATTCGGGCTGACAAGACCACGGTCCATGAGCATATTGAAACAGATCGCGGTTATGCCTTTGGCTACAGACATCATGCAGACAGTACTGGGACCGTCCCAGGCATCATTCAGGGCACTGTTACGCCATCCACCCCATATATCAACAACTGTCTTGCCATCCTGCACTACGGAACAACCGGCTCCGATCTCATCTTCCACCCGGAAGTTCTCAATAAATGCATCTACAACGGGCTGGAATTCTGGTTCATAGTGTCCGCCCAGTGGATATTCATGTCCTCGTGCCGTGATTGTCTCTTTGAGTTCCAAAATCGCTCCTCACCCCTGTTTTTGATATAGTCGGTGTCTATCCGACCTGTAACGAGGTCGCTTTGACAAACGTACAGATTATTCAGAAAGACACACAATAAAAACACCATAATAGCAAAACAACGAATCGAAAATCCCCATGACAGATAACTCTATCCAGTTTCAACAAACCTTCGATTACATCATTGTCGGCGCTGGCACTGCTGGCTGCGTACTGGCTGCCCGGTTAAGCGAAAATCCCGACAACCGTGTCTGTCTGATCGAAGCTGGCGGCTCTGAAAAACACCCTTATATCAGCATTCCTGCTGCCGTTGGATGTGCCATCATGAACCCGAAAATGGGCTGGGGGTTATCGACAGAACCCCAGGAAGGCCTCAACGGCCGGAGAGTTCCACTGCCTCGTGGGAAAATTATTGGCGGTTGCGGGTCCATCAATGGCATGGCCTATTACCGTGGCGACGGCAAGGATTATGACGACTGGGCTGCTGAAGGCAACAGCGGCTGGAGCTATGCCGATCTGCTGCCCTATTTCCTGCGCTCGGAACACAACCCGGAGTATAAGGATTCGCCCTACCACAACACCGGTGGCCCCATGGGGGTCAGTTTTATTCCCAAACCCAACAAACTCTGTAATGCCTTCAATGAAGCCATGGAAGATATGGGATTCCCTTACTGTGAAGACTTCAATACTGCTCATCCCAATGGCTACGGCTTTCGCCAGGGCTCTATCTGGAAAGGGAAACGGGTTTCCACAGCTGCCACGTATCTGCGCCCCGCCATGAAACGCAAGAATCTGACTGTACTGTCGAAAAGCCCTACCCGCCGCGTGCTCTTTGAGGGCAAGAAAGCGATTGGTGTGGAGATACAATCTCCCGCAGGGATTCAGTCCTATGGTGCTGGCAAGGAAGTCATTGTCAGTGGTGGTGCCTATCATTCTCCCCACATTCTCCTTAATTCCGGCGTGGGCGACAGTGCACACCTGCAGGAAATTGGTATTGACGTGGTTCATGACCTCAAAGGCGTGGGTAAGAATCTTCACGATCATCCTTCTACCTACACTGCCCTGGACATGGATGACAGTACTTCCTACGCCATATCCTGGAAGGCCATGCCAAGGGACATCATGCAATTCTTCCAGTATGCCCTGTTTCGTGGGGGACCAATGGCAAGCAACCTGTTTGAAACCAATGCCTATATCAAGACACTGCCATACAGTGATCGACCTGACCTGCAACTGGTTTTCCAGCCGGCCAGACGAAACATCAAGCCATTCCCGATTCCCATTAATCATGGCTACGCGGTTGCCACAGTCTGCCTTTATCCACTAAGTCGTGGTGCCGTAACCCTGGCCAGCAATGACCCGCTGCAGGCACCAAAAATAGATCTTGGTCTGGGCAAGGAACGTGAAGATATTCAGACACTGCTTCGCGGCCTGAAACTGGCCCGGCAGGTGGCTCTGCATGACAGTTTTGGGCAATATGATGCGACTGAAAGGGTACCTGGCAAGGACATCCAAAGTGATGACGAACTGGAAGCCTATATCCGGGAGACCATGATTACCGTACATCATCCCGGCTCAACCTGCCGCATGGGCAACAGTGACACTGATGTAGTCAACCATGAACTCAAGGTTCATGGCATGGAAAATCTGCGGGTGGCCGATGCTTCCATTTATCCCCGTGTCCCCGGAGCCAACACCAACGCCAGCGTCGTGGCTATTGCCGAAAAAGCCGCCGATATGATTCTCGGTGTTTCCGCACCAGAGCCTTTAACAGACCTGGCCTGAATGCCTATTTACAAGAAACCAAAACAGGAATTAAAAACATGTCATTAGAAACACTGAAAACCTGGAAAATCGGTGACGTTGAAATCACACGCATCGTTGAAGTTGATGGCTGGGCCGATGATATTTCCATGTTATGGCCCGATGCAGGCCCTGATGATGTCCAGAAATATCCGTGGCTCAAGCCTCACTTTGCCACCGAGGACGGCAAGATGATTATCAGCTTCCAGTGTTTCGTGATGCGGACTCCCGAACACCAGATCATGCTGGACACCTGCATTGGGGCAGATCGCCAACGGGAATTTGATGTCTTCACCAATATGCAAACATCCTTCCTGGACGATCTGAAACATGCCGGTTTCGATCCCAATGAAATAGATATGGTGTTATGCACCCATCTGCATTTTGACCATGTGGGCTGGAACACACATCTGGTGGATGGACAATGGGTACCAACCTTTCCCAACGCACGATACCTGTTTGGCAAACACGAATACGAGCACTGGAAAATGCTTCAGGACACTAATGGGTACCATGACCTGAACCACATGTTCGATGCCGTCCAGCCCGTTATTGATGCCGGGCTGGTTGACCTTATCGAACCGGATCACAGACCCTGCCCTGAAATCACACTGCGCCCCACTCCCGGCCATACACCGGGGCATGTCAGCATCAACATCGAATCAAGAGGTGAAAAAGCCATGATTACCGGTGACCTGATGCATTGTCCTATCCAGTTGGAAGAACCTGCGCGCATTGTCCGTTTCGACATGGACCAGGAAAAGGGGGCCAAATCCCGTGAGGACTTTGTGAAGGATATGGCGAACCAGGATGTACTCGTTATCGGCTCGCATTTTGCTGATCCTTCAGCCGGTTACGTAGTGAGTGACGACGACGGCTGTCGTCTGGATACCAGCAAAAACTGATCAAGGCCAAACCCATGCGGGGTCAGAACAAAACTGTTCTGCCCCCTTTTTTATTTATCCTACTTTCGAGGGGGCCGTCTCCTTCAGGAACAACGCTGATACTCCAGCCAGGAAAGCAAAGCCCAGGCACATGTACATTGGTGCCTGAAGGGACGTTGAATCTGCCAATACACCGGCCAGGGAAGGCGCCGCAAAACCACCAACCAGCTCACCGATACAAACCACCAGCCCCATGGACGTGGCCGCCAGCTTCGGATTGACTGATTCACCGGGGACAACTCCCATGAATAAGGCAAACGATCCTGTGGCACTCCAGCCAACAAAAAACAGCAAGGCCATGATCCAGAGCGGCCCCTCAAAATAAAGCGCTGTTAATGGCATGATCATGCCAATGAAAGTGAAGACAATCATTACTGGTTTGCGACCAATACGGTCTGAAAGTCCCGGAACCAGAAAGCCGCATAACATGGTCGAAATCCCCATCACGGAAGTCACCGCCACCGTATCTTCCGGAGAAAACCCGCGGTAGGTGGGCAGAAAGACGTAGATAAAAGTCAGGGTCACCAGAAACCAGGACACCAGGCAGATGGATATAAGGGCACAGATACGAATATTGTGTTCCTTCAACATACCCAATGCGCTGAATTTGACGACATGACCTTCCTGCTCACCGATCTCGGTTGGTTCACTAACAGCCTGCTCCGTATGGGATTTCGGTTCACGCATAAACTTCCAGACAAGGAAGGCACAGATAAGCCCGGGAATGC
>Ga0255777_10000171_pt1 | contig 58149 bp, 72 predicted proteins | sample 101ome_15_FD_179975 | JGI IMG/M metagenome (GOLD analysis project Ga0255777, IMG submission 179975) | Coastal salt marsh microbial communities from the Groves Creek Marsh, Skidaway Island, Georgia - 101402AT metaG (version 2) | ecosystem: Environmental > Aquatic > Marine > Intertidal zone >... | reverse complement strand
TAGCTCATCATGTTCTCCGTTTCACTTTTAATCGTTGTTCTTTCATGCGACTACCTTTCTCAAGTAACCAACCTTCTGGTATCACACGGTGCGCCCACTTGAAACCTTTTTGTTCACACCAATCGCAATACCTAGATTTAGCACCTTTGTAAAGCTTTGCATTAGCATTGCTGAACACGAAGCGAATATCTAAATTAGGATGTTGCCTTTGTATTTCAAGATGTTTGCGTCTATCTGCAGCACTGAAGATTCCCTTAGTTTCTATTATGATACCGTTGTCCAATTCAAAATCTGGCGTGTATGTACGATACTTAAGGTCTTCCCACTCAATCTTAAGCTTTTCATATTCTACCTTCTTTTGCCTAGTTTTTAGAAACGCAGCGGCTTCTTCTTCTAAGCCACTACGATATGTTTTACTAAGATGTCTGCGCTTCATCGCCTACAAACACATAGTCCACCTCAGGTGGGTTAGTAGATTTAGAAGCACGGCTTGGTAGTGTCTGTAAAGTGGGATGACACTTGTGCTTGAAGCTACAAAACTTACATGCGCTGGGTAGCACAATGTTACCTGTAGGCTTACGATAGTATGTCTCAGGCACAGGCTCAAAGCAACGCTCGAAAGGTGCATCACTATCAATGTAATCTACTAAGGCTTCAATGTCATCCAGTACCGCTTCTTTGTCTACCTCAGAGGCATCCACATACTTGAACTCACCATTACCTTTATTGACTACCCACCAACCACCAACATCTTTACCTGCTGCTGTGGCGTACCCTACAAGCTGTGCGATGTAGCCAAAGCTATCACCTTGTGCTAGGGCATCGAAGGATGCAAACTTGTTCTTGTATGACCACGGGGATGCAGATTTAACATCGTCAATCTTGCCATCCATTTCCATGTCATACTCGCCATTGATCTCTTTACCGCTTTTAAGCTTTAGCGTTACTTGATCATTGTCTTTGAACTCTTGTCCTGCAGCACGTAGCAAACCTTTGAACACAGCCTCAACAATATCGCCAAGGATCATGTTCATCAGAAAGTGTGGTGGCAGAGGTGTCTTGTCTTCAGGATCGTTCTTCTCAAACCACAATTGGCACTTAGGCTTACCTATGTTAGACATACGTAGCTTAAACTCGTCACGTGGGCCTGAGTTAAACTGTTTGTTCAACGCAGCCTCGACATCAGAGGCAACCTGTTTGGTCACCTCTTCTGCCATTGACGACTCACCAGCCATAGCTTTCTGCAAGAAACTGTAGACAGCTAATTCAGCAGGATGATTCATTACTCGTCCACCTCTACAAAATCATTGTTTAGGATTTCTTGGACAAGCCCTTCGTCTTCATCAGTATGCCCCTTCGCACGTTCATGGTGTAGATCAAGAATCTTACCATTGCTGTACTCAATTAGCTCAATGAAATCCTTGAGCATACCGTTGTCTGCTTCAGCAATATCAATGCGATCACCTAGAGATGCTTCGATCTTACCAAACTTTGCACCTGTTGGGATGCTAGCCTCTACGCCTACCAACTTAACAGTAGACATAATTGGCAGGATGTTCTTGCGCTGCAAACCATTCAACACTGAGTCAATGCTCTTCAATGAGTCACGGTTCTTTACATCCATAACAAATGGTTCATCAACAAACTCACCGCTGACAGGCTGTCCTTGTTCATCCACAGGGTTGTCTAGTGTTACAGTACCATAGAATACTTTGACACGCTTAACACTACGGATGACCCGTTTAGTTTCCTCAGGAAGTGATTGGAAATCTTCAATGTAACCTGAAGGACGCCCTAGGTTTAGACCACCAATGCTATCCTTTAGATCGCCATTCAATGAGTTAGACAAGACAGATTTCTCCATCTCTTCTGTCTCACTGTTCCAACGCTGCCATTGATTGCGCTGGGCGAAGACGCGAATAGAGACACCTGTGCTGTACACTTTGGTGTCACCCTTTGTAAAGGTAAAGGCACCGACAGGAATAACCTCTGTCTTGATTGCTTTACCGTTGTACTCCACCTCACCCATGATAGGCTGATGGATCATACCAAGCCGCGCAATGGAAGGTGTTGACTCAGCAGGGGCTGTGGATGATACACCCATTAGTTCTGCCATTGATTGACCGCGCTCTGTTGCGATTGATAGTTCTGTACTCATTTCTATACCTTTCTATAGAGTCAAAAGAGTCTTAGTTATACACTACACATCAACTGTGTCAAGCCAGTTTGTACCTATTTTTGCTTCTAATAATAAAGGCACATTCATAGTGACACCGTAGGCTTCCTCAATAAGATCATTCAGATCATTATTCATATCATTAACCATTTGAATTACCTGCTCCTCTTCTTCAGGATGTACATCTACAACCATTGAATCATGAACTGTATTCACAAGACAAGATTCCATAGGCTGCAATCGTTTGTGCATTTCGTTTAATACAACAGGTACAACATCACCTGTGGCAAAGCCCTGCACTGGGTAGTTCTTAATCATAGTGAAGTGTGTTGGTGTACCACTGCTGCGGCGGGTGACATCAGGGAAAGCATACTGTCGGCCTGACACGTTAGTGATCTTAAGAAACCTCAATGCCTCTTCACCTAGCTTTTTATGCCATGCAGCAATCCCTTTATACTTCTCTATGAAGTGTGTGTAATAAGCTTGCTCAGCTTTGGTTCTTCCATAACCAGTTGCGCCAAAGAGGGGTGCGAAGGTGTGTTCCTTAGCTTCTTGGCGTGTCGTTGGTTGACCTGCATCAGAGATAACTTTCGCTGTGTAGCTGTGTACATCGAACCCTGTTGCAATCTCTTCCATTGCTGTCTTGTCCTGCGCGAGAAACGCAGCCGTTCTAAATTCAAGTTGTGCAAAATCCGCTTCCATTATTTTTCCGTTTTCCCACCGTGATATAAACACTCGCTTTATGGGGAAGGTACCACCTCTTGGCATGTTTTGCATGTTGGGATTTCGTCCAGAAAATCTACCTGTATGTGTGATTGATTGAGTGAGTTGGACGTGTAAGTTTGAGGTGGTAGGTTTTCTATAAGTGTCAATACCATTAACAAAGCTAGTAATGTAACTAGAAACAGCAGAGTGACGCATAAGATCACCAAGGAAGCGAACAGCATCATCCATGTTATTGTTTTTAGCAGTGACCATAAGCTTTTCCAATTGCTTCTTGGATGTTGAGAAGCCACTGTTGCTAGCCCATTCTTTACTTGGTGCTGTGAACCTAAGGCCAGCAACCTGGTTTGTTTCCATAAGTTTAAAGCCACGTGCATCACATTCCTTACATTTGTTTGGTTTGGCATACTTACTGCCATCTTTCTTTACTTTGTATGTCTTGCCTTTACCATAACAAGATTCGCATTGATACGCCTTAGTCTTGAATATTGTTTCGGAGTTCGCTTTAACGGCTTCTTTAAATTCTTTGGGCGTTGATGTAAATTCAAATAAGCCTTCCCAATCTTTTTTGTCTTTGGGTTTGCGGCTGAAGATAACCTGTGATTTCTGTTCGGGGGATGCAAGATTAACAGGGGTATCGCCCATGAGGGAGCGTACCTTCTCTTGGAGCCTCTCTTCGATCTCTGCTTTTTCTTTTTCAAATTCATCCCTTACTCGCCCAAGCTCTTGAATATCGACTCTGAATCCGTGCATACGCATGTGGGTAAGGGTTTTGCAGGTTTCAAAGGTGATATCTCTAACTTTGGTGAGGGAACTTGAATCGGGGTCTGCATAGTCTCGTTGCTGAGCCTTGAACAACTCACTAGTTGTGAGGAGATCAGCCCTAAGATAAAGGCTAAGAGAATGTAAATCTGTTTCATTTGTGTTGATCCCTTGTTTGATACACTTGCTAAGGTAGTCTTCCTTTTGCTCAGCTAGGCCACGAGCTTCTGCTACAGCAGCCAAGCTTAAAGGTTTCTCCACCCCACGATGCAGTAGATACTCAGCAAGCAGTGTGTCCCAAATAAGGCCATCATACTTAAACCCTGCTTCCCATATCCACATCAGATCATGGCTACCATTGTGCATGATTAGTAGTTCTGTCATGTCCAACACTTGCTGCACAAGCTTATGCCCAGCGCCTGATGTATCCTTCTTTTCGTTGTGATCAAATGTTACAATGTGTAACTCTTCGTGATTATCTGCATTGACCAAACCGATCTGTGTCAGGGTATTACCCGCCTCAAACGGATCGTTAAGAATTTTACCATCACGCCATGTGACGCTGTTCTCTACATCTAATACTAGTCTCATGTCTCTCACCTCATGCTGAATAGATTGAGCGTGACCCATCAAGTACACAGGTAATCTTACCTTGGAATCCATTCAGTTTATTCTTGGCTAGGTTTAAGTGACGAACTGGGTCTTCGTCTTCACCCTCTGCCTGTTGTGTCTTGCCTATCAAGATCATCAGGTCAGCCTCACTTGCCTTGCCTGTCTTACTTCCTTCCATCATAGACTGATTCAGGTCTGCTTTACCTTCAGCCTCTGCACTTAGCTGCGACATCCAGATCACACAACAGTCATACTGCTTAGCAATGTTACGAGCATGGATAGCTGCTGCTTTAAGTGTGATATCGCTACGCTCACTCTTTATATCAGCAAACTTATCACCCATGTCAAGTATTACGATGTCAGGCTTCTCAAACTTAACTACAGACTCAACCCAATCCATGCTCTTCCCTGTGCTATCCTTGAACATGATGTTCTGTCGTACAGGTTCGTAACGTTTATGTGCTAGAGCTTTGTTCTCTCGTACCTCTTTCATGGTCATGTTAGATGATGCACTGATGTACCGTGAGGCAACACGTGTATAAGCTTCCTCATTACACAACACAATACACTTAGCACCTTGATGTGCAAAGCCACCGTCTGCTGCTATAAGAGAGGCATGGAAAGAAGTTTTCCCAGTATTAGGCCGTGCGCCCACGATAACAAGATGACCGCCACTAACACCTTCCACCCTACGAGCCAAGGAAGATATGTTAAACTTCCACTTGGATTCCAACGCTGTTGCATCAAGTATTGTATCAAGGCTATTATCATCCCACTCAACACGGAGATTGGGAGTAAAATCATTTTTGAAATCCTCTAGTAGTTGACGCAAAGGCTGTAAGCTATTCTCTGTACCATTGACGAAATCAAAACCTAGGTTTGCAACCTGGTCGCCCACATATTGTTGGAACAATTGTGATAACGTATCCTCTGCAATCTCTTGCTTGATAGGCTCAGTGATCTCAATGCGTTTAAACAGATCGTCATAGGCACCACGTGTAGCTGTTGTCATACTAGCATTCATGCGGTTGAACACAGCCTGTAGATCAGCAACTGTCATGTCACCATCATAGGCTTCCATTGCACCGTCTAGTGCTTGCTTAATCTTACGAACATCTTTGCTAAAGATTTTATCAGGGCAACGAATACCCTTATGGTCATTGTAGAAATCACGGTTAAGCAGTGTTTTAATCAGTGCCAGTTCCATCATTATCGAAATCTCCTCTCAGGAATTTAAATAGTACTTCTATTGCAGCCAAAGGCCACATGATTGCAAAGCGCAGTGAGACATCTCTTCCTTCACTGTCCTGCGCTTCTACTACTAAAGCTATAAAAGGTATAGCTAACAGGTACACCAAGAACATACCTTTAAAGAAGTTTAAATCAGTTATCATCTTTATTAGCTTTTTCTTTTTCTTTTGCTCTGTTGCGTTCTTCTTCTGTCATTGGACTAATATCTTGTACTCCAAATATATACTCTGTTAGTTCTTGTTTCTCTTGGTTTATATGACCTTCTATAAAATCATACACTACCTGTAAATCTAACTTAGCTGCTGCACAATATAGTACTAGCTTAAGACCCTCTTCCTGCAATAGCTTTGCGCAGTTACTATCAAGGTGGAACTGATAGGTGGCACTGCCATCCTCGTGTTCCTCTACTTGTTCTACTCCAATCATACCTGTCATTGCTTATCCTTTATACATACTAGCTGTGCTTCTTGTGGTACTTGATTCTCTAACTCCTCGAAAGCCTCAAAGCAATCATACATAGAAGAGTACATACCTAGTGTGTTAACATAAGGTCTACCTTCGTGCAAGAATACAAGTACCAACAGCCACTTCACTCTTCATACATCCTTAACGCTTCCCATGATACAGGGTATAGCTTCATCATTACATCTTCGATCTTCTCAGCTACAATACGTGTCTCAGCTTGTGTGTCTTCCTTTAAGCGTAGGCCACACATCTTAGCGAAAGCGAACAGTGTACCTGACCAGTACCATTCTGTCATCATGCTCTGTGGTAGTACCATACGTGCTTGTTCTGGGCAGACATCGCTGTTAAGCATTGCATTATAAAGGTCTAAAGCTTTTTCATTTACTAATGATGTCCATTCATCAGGTTTACCTTTTATGTTGTCATACTGTGTGTGTCCTTCAATAGAAAGCTCATGGTCTACAACTATCCAATGCAACATATCCACTGCTTCATCACTACTACCTTGCTTCTTGTCCTCACTACGCTTACGCCATACATCAGGTTGGTAGAACTCTGGCTTACTATCCACGTACCGCCTCGACACTTCGTTCCAAGGCATATACTCGTGTTTTTGAAGCTGACGTGCTACAAAGATAGGTGCCTTGACGTGGAATGTAACAAACGTGTGGTTGAAGGGTGATTTGTGATTATGCTTTGCGAGGTAACGAATCAGTTTAGCATCCTTAGGCTTAAGCACTAACTCTTCACCGTAGTGAATACGTGGCATCCACTCTGATTTCTTGCCAAAGCTAACACGCGCTGCGTTAACTACTGATAGGTCACTACCCATGTGGTCAATGTATGTTGCTTCAATCATCTGCATACCTCTGTCAATTTCTCCATGTCCTCATCCATGCGATACTTAATATCATCAAGCAAACTAACTGCAATAGTTTTTATGCCTGTCCATAGTTCTATCTCTCTGCGATACTCAATCGTCTTACCTACAGCGTCAGGATCAAGAGCGATCACTACTTTCTCAAACTCTCCAATCTTTGCAAAGTGTTTTGGGTTCATAGATGTGCCAAGGATAGCCATAGCTGTCACGTTTGGGAACTCTTGTGCTGCAACAATAGCTGACACAACATCCTCAACCACAAGGCAAACCTGGCCTGTGCCAATCGTGTAATAGTTTGCTGCACCAGTGTAGCGATACCACTTGGGGTGTGCTTTCTTACCCACTGCTCTGCCTATAGCATCAATCATCCTGCCCTTGTAGTAGATAGGAAAGACTACACGCTCTTGCTGTACATCATACATGCTCTTGCCAAGAGAAATACCCCAGCGCCGTACAAAGCGTTTATGCTTGGTGTGTGATTGCTGTGGGCTAACTACCTGCGCTGGGATTTCCCATGTATCAGGTTCTTTCTTAACTACTTCTAGTTTTGGTTTCATATGTCGCCTTATCTCCGCTGCTGTCATGTCGGTATCAAATACACCACCTACATCACAACCTAGCTTGTAACAGTTGTACTTCAATACACCTGTATCTTTGCTTGCACTGAAGGTGTTCTTACCTTTGCAGAAAGGACAATCACCACGCCATGAACCTGCGTATGTCATCTCCTCTGCGAAATCTCTATGCTTCTGCCAATTACTCATTGTCTCTTCCTCTGGCTGCTAATGCTTTACTTGCACCACTGAATGTATTTACCCGATATGGTTTCATTGATGCAAAGTTTTTATGTCCTGTTACCTGCATGATGTTACCCTCTGAAACACCTGCTTCCATCATCTCTGTCACTGCTGTTCTGCGTAGGTCTTGCGCAGTAAGTTCACGTGGTAGATTAGCTTCGTCTAGTACCGCATTGATAAGTATACCTATCTCACTAATGTCGTATGGTGTGTATGCCCCTGCCCTTGGAGAGACTCTAGGTGCTACATAATCTTGGAAGCTAAAATCATTATATTGGTGGCGCAGCATAGAGCATAGTGAGTCGGCAATTGGGAGATGAACTTCTGCCCCTCTCTTGCTCTGCGTCATATCCATGCGGCACTGATCTAGGTCTAGCTTATCCCATGTAAGCACTCTCATGTCGCCTACACGCTGCCCCCAATCATATGCCATGTGGACAATCAGTCCAATGCTACGCCACCTGAAATCACTGTAAGCAGTATCTAAAAAGGTTGACACCTGCTGCTCCGTCCAAAGCTGCCGACGAGGTTCGGTAGTTCGGGTTTGCACTAAGCTCACAGGGTTATGCTCCATAATATCAAACCGCATGGCATGTCTCCAAATCACAGACAAAACGGATTTACGATAGTTTGCAGCACGAACCCCACAGGTTAACCACTCCTCATAAGCTTGTGTCAGGTGTCTAACCTTAATATTCTTACAGCGATAATCCCCAAGCAACTTACCTTCAACAGATGTTTGACATATCCATTGCGCATGTAATTCATAATCACGTTGCGTATTAGGCGATAGCCTACGAAAAGCATTAGAGTTAAGATAAAACTCTATGATCTGCTCAAGGTCAGCATTTTGCTTGGGGGTTTTCATTTAACCTTGTCCTCTCTTAGGTTTGAATGAACGTTTCTTACTCTTATTCATAGACGAATATTTGATACTACCTTTTCGTCTAGACTGTGATGTTTTCTTTGGGTTTTTCAATTCCAGTTTCTCCGTGTTTTCCAATAACTCCAACAGGTCATACAATGATCCCTGCCAAAGATTAGGTCAATGAGCCAAACTATGTTGGCTCTATTGTTTCTCTTCCAATCCCAGTTACGTGCTGAGAAGGTTTGGTTTAGGTTTCCACCAAGGATAACATTAATGAGAACACTAAACGCTGTCGCTACTCTTACGAGATATGTTTTAAAACTTGTATTCATATAACATATAGAGGAAAGGCCAAAGCATATAAGATATAATCAAAAGCTTGGATACCATACCTCACCCTCATCTAAGTAGTGTTTCTTGATGTGGTCAGCCTCACGCTGTAAGAACTCACCCTCTTCTGACTCACCAATCCAGTATGCATCATCAATCTGTTTCATCAAACGATTGTGATACTCCTGTGCAGGTACTAACCGATCATCCAACATTAACATGCTCCACCTTTGCGGTATACCACTGAGAGCCATACAAAACATATTTCTCTGCCTCACTCTTATTGTTTGTTGAATACCAACACATCAACTTACCTGAGCGATTATAAAACTTAACATGATAGGACATTACACTGATTCCTTTACAAGGTGATAACGTACATATCGTTGCTTTGTATTTTTATGAGTTTTACGCTCACTTACTATATTATAACCACGCTCTTTCAGGTCACAGATGCGACGAGATAGTGACATAATTTTGTAGTGATTGATTGCATCAAGAGTAGAGATACTACCTATCACGTTAAGATGTTCAACGATTTGATCAAGTTGTTTATTAGCCATGTCTTGTCTCCTTTTCTGGCTTATTGTGCTGCTGTCATAGCAGCGTCTGAAGTATCTGTCAAACACTTTGAGTTAAATTCAAACACAGCACGTGCAAAACCTCGTGGTGTGGCACTGCGTATGTCTTTTGTGCGCTGGGATTTACCGCCAAGCTTTAGGTGCTGTGTGCTGTAGCCTGTAGGCTTACAGGTTGGTAAGCGATGTGGCATACGGAAGCCACCACCTGTCCACAGGCACGTCTTTTTTGTGTACGCATCCTTGGGTGCAATGTAGTCAGGCCACCGTGGATGTTCTGCCTCTTCATCAGGAATATACTCGCCATACTCATATGGGTGGAAAGAGTAGTCAGGCTTACGCCACAGCGTAGCTAGTCGTGACACAGGGTTCTCTATGAAGTATGGTATCTCTAGTGCCTCAAAGAGTGATGCGCACCACCGTGCATGATTGCTAGCACGTATCTGAAACTCAGGATCAGCCTTACGCTTACGTGCAAAGTGTGCCGCACCTGATACAGCTAGGTCTGTGCATACTGGAAATGCCATGCCGAATACTACATCAGTGTTTTCGAATGTGCGTTGCATACCTGTGATGTTATCAACATTCCACAAATCCATGTGGACATAGCGAATGAATCCACCGCTATCGAATGTGTCACACTTGGGTTTCTCTATGTTGTGTTGTATATCAAAGGCATAGCAGCAATACCCTGCCTCTGCCCAAGGGCGTAGTGCCTCGCCTGTGAAATCATATAGTGATAAAACGATACCTTTAGTCATGTTATTCTCCCTTCATAAGAACTCGTTTGACATAAGATGTACTGTGTCCTGACATCTGTGCAAGCTCAGATATTAAAACGTTTGGATGTGTGTCGAAATAGTCACAGATTTCCTCGTCTGACCATAGAAAATTTACATCATTCATTTCATTGTCTCCATTACTGTGTCGGTTATAGCTGCAATCTTTGCATATACTTTATCCCAATCCCAATATTCGTAGGTGTGAACAGCACATTCTGTGAACCATTCCTCTAGATATTCATCCTCGAAATCACCCCAATTGTCAGGTAATTGCTGTGTCAGGAAATGTCCTGAGATTGCAGCGAATAGTTTCTCATATTCTTTAGTCATTGTTTGTCTCCGTTGTTACATGTTGGCCTACGTCAAAGAACGCGCCAAGGATATCTTGAATGTTTCCGTAATGATCGTTGTACACATCCTGTGCCTCTTCTGTATATGTCACATCACCATTGGGGTGCGTCATATATGGATAGTCAAGATATGTCTGTTCTAGCATGTAAGATGCTAGGGTTGCTGATAGTTCTACAAATTCACTGTTATTCATTGTTATCACCCTTCATCAGCACGATCTGTATACGTGCAGTATCCATCATCAATTAGGCGTTTGGCTGTGCGTCCGTACCAACCCTGTAAACGCCACACTAAACCTGTATCAATTAGGTATTGCCATGCGGCTGTTTCTTCAAACTCATCAGCAGATACTATCTGTTCACAGATTTGAATCGCCAGTTGTGGGGTGAACTTATACTCTTCCATCATTTCACCACCTCAATAAAGCCAAAGCCGCCACCGTTGCCCTCTTCATCCCGCGACAGTGTTAGTTCTACTTTCTGCCCACCTATTGATAAGGTGAACACTGGCATGGGTTCCAATAGATATTTATCCTCGTACCATTTGAAACCAACAATCGTCCCGCCTATCAATTGGCTGTAATATTTATTCATGTTCATTTGTTTGCCACCCTCTCTTCTGCAATAACATGTGATGTAGCTAATTTATTCAACCTGCGTTTATTGTCCATAGGAAAATATACACCATAGATTTTGTGTATCTTTCTTGCATCACGTTCCCGTGGGTCTGTGTCTATGATGGTGTTTCCTTCCATGTCTAACATCAGCACATGATGATCCACCATAACGACATAGGCTGTCGGATCAGTTGTTAACGGCCTGTTGATGCCTGTATTAAATTTGCGCCTGATCCGCACACGTACCGCGCCCACTGTTGTCTGATATGGTTTGACCTTCAACTTGGTTTTCACTGATCTGAAAGACCAACAGGTGCGGATCGCTCTCGCAAGGTCTGACCATGTGTGAAGGTATCGTGTAGCATCAGCAACCCCAAGAGCATTAGCAACCGTCAGGCCGCACCAGTTCTTGTTCGGATTTTCTTTGTTGTTTGATCTGTCTTTCAAGTTTTGTCTGTTCAAGGTCATGTCTGTTTACCTTCCCCTCTAAAATGTCCAAAAATTTGATGAAACCTAATGTTTCAGTGTGTCGAGCGTGGCGCACCTTTGCGCGCCTAATGCTCTTTATGTTTTGTTTAAGCTTGCGTTCCATCACATCACCAATTTGCGATAAACAAACCACGATTGAAAACGTTGACCATCTCTGTCTATGCCATCAACAAAAGAGCAATTCGACATTTTGGTGATCGTGATCTGTGCGTCATTGAAACCCTCACAAATTAGATCACATTTACAAGCATGGATCGCTTTTTTGCGTGATGTGTAAAAGCTGTGCGGATGTTCACCCGCGCGGTTCACTGAATATACATATTTCATTTTTGTTTTCCTCTCTTGTTTAGTTCTAGATATACAAAGATTGCGATTTTTTCTAAAAGCTTTTTCATTTTATTGCCCATCCACCAGATCAATTTTGCCATGTGTGACGCGCACCACCATTGGCGAACGCCCGTTAACATATGTGTTAGGGTCTAGAAAATGCATTGTCCCGTATAGGTAGAAAGAACAAACACCCTCGTGCCAATCGTCAATGATTTGCGTTATGTCACGCAATCCCTCTTTTGTTGCCTCTTCAATGGCTGTTAATCTTGCGAATGTGTGTGTCAATGTATGCATTGCCTTATTCCTCGCTCATTGTGGGATAGCGTGCCACGTAATAGCACATTTGATCCGCATGTGTTTCATTGCCTATTTGATATTCACCACGATCATACGCGCCCAAAACATAACGTCCTATTTGTTCTGGTGTTGTGAAGTATTCCAAAACAAAATCTCTATCCTCAACATCCACAAAATTGAAACACCCTATTATACCGCGTGATTTATCTTGAAAGGTGATATCATGCGCCACAAAGCGATCATCATATCCGTTATTATCTCGCACCATGATAAACAGATTTTGTTCACCATTGTAAAAACGCTCGGTTTTGTAATTTACGAAAAACATATTATTATTTCCTCTTGTCCATAGTAGCTGATTATTGATTGAATACTTTACGCATAAAGCTTGTATCGTCATTGCGGATTGTTTGGCCTTTACCACGTAAAACCACAAACGCGCCTCTTGTATTGTCCAGAAACCGCGCATCATGCGCATCACCATCAACCGTGGGCAATGTTATACCATCAATGGTTAGCTTGTTTGGAACCGCGTATTTATAAGCTTTTTTATCGCTTGTTTTGTTTGTCGGTATATCTGTTACTACCGCAATGTTTGCGCCATGTTTTAACGCTGTTGGGATGAATAGCGCGTTATTTTCTGACAATGAAAATGTCATAACGTAATTACGGCGCGGATTGTTAACGATACGATTGATATCTTTCACGTAATCATAGCATTGAACGCTTAGCATGTCGCATAGGTCAAACAATTCTGGAAAAAGCTTTTCAAATTTGATTTCACTGAAAACATTAGGACGGAACGCCATTGCAATCCCTTTGGCGCGTAATGATTTTGCTTTCGTTTGTATCTCTTTCAAAAGCTTTGCTTTGAATTGATCACGATATTTAAACCATAGGATGGTGCGAATAATACGCGCGATTGCTACTTTGTGTTCACCATCAGATGCAATCATGAATTTCTGACCCATGCCAGTAAACATTAAACAAGCTTTAGCGCATCCGTTGGATAAACCATTACATGTATTAAATCCGCTGATGTAATGAGGCGCTAAAGATAAACCCCATATTTCTAAATCTGTATCGGTATTAGACACATCCTTAGCTATTTTTGTGTTTTGTCCGATAAGTTTTGGAAGCTTTGCCCATTGCACATTGCCATTGTCATCAATCGCATTGTTTACTTTATCCCACGCAATAGCGCGGCAATGTTGAATGAATGCATCGCTTTCACATTCCTCTTTTGCTAGGCGCATCGCATTGCGCGTATTGAATTTGTATTCATTGAAAGCTTTTGAATTAATCATGTTAGTCATTGTTTGTTTTCCTCTTGTTAAACGCAATTGTGGCCTTGCCGCTGTTGGTCGGCCTCTCGTAGAGAAGTGGCATATTTTCAAAACTGTCAAGATACCCACCACCATTTTGTTACCAATTATTTCAGTTTTGTAACATTTTGTGATGATAACGCAAACATTCAAAACCCGGAATGTGTATAGGTAGAATTACTCATATGTAATGAAATCAATAGCTTAACATTTTATGCATTCACATAATCGTTTTAATGAATGTTTGAATGTGTTTTTCATGATCGCATTACATAAAAGAGAAACAATACATTCAAAACCGGGAATGTTACGGCTAACATTCAAAACCCGGAATGTATTGCATTTGTGATCACACCTGTTGGGGTATATCTGTTTTGTGATCACATGGGTATGGTATTTCATGCACGTTTTTCGCTTTTGTGATCACAAACATGAAAACGCACAAAAATTAAGCACATATTGTATTTCAATGATAATATATCAGTATAAAAATGTAATAATATCAATACTTTAACCGAATAAAACAGCTCTATTTGCACAATTTAAAACGAAAACAGCCAAAACGACACCCTGCGAGGGCCACCGGGGGGTATGACGTTACACGTATATGTACAAATACACAGAAGTGATTTTTAGTTTCTACAACTTATGCGGGTACTTCTTACATACACACTAGGATATTAATCACAATTTGTTACAATACTGTAATATTTAGCAGAAAGGGGGTTGACTAGGGGTAAAATATGGGTACAACTGCGGAGCAGGAGCAGCAGAGTTAAACTTTTAGTGTATTAACTTAAAATAAAGTAATAAATAATAAATAGTTAAACTTTATATAGGAGTGTTGCAATAAAGAAAGTGGACATAGGTAGAGTTTAACTCTTGACATATTCACTTTTTCTAATGTATACTATTATCAAGTAACACACAATAACAAGTATAAACATAAGAGTGTTACACTATAGGTACGTGTCACAAATATATGTGTCACTCTTCCTCTTGTCTCCTCTCCCTCACACGTAGTTTGCGACACGTACCTTTTTTCATATAAAGGTATTGACAATGAAACGTAAGCATATACAACTATATGCAGGCGATAACGTTATTGAAGAGTTTTACTCCGCTATAGCCGAAGGTAACTCACGTAAATTACAACGCATACATATTCCCCGTAGTGATGTATTCTATGTTCGTGCTGCAATAGAGCAGGACACTGGAGTTAGATATTCCTTAGATCATGTAGAAAGAGCTATGTACTTAGAGGGTATGCTTGATCGCAAAGATGTACTAGACCCAGATAGACCAAGAGAGTATGGCTAATGAAACGTAAAGACATCCCAAAGGCTACGCCTAGAGCATTCCATCCAGGTGGCATGGTTCCACCTTCTTATGGCCCTCGTCCTATACCTGGTGTAGGTACTGCAATGCCGGGGACACCAAGACCTAGCCCATATACACCCGTACAGGCTGATCCTTCAACTATTCCGGGTTATGGTGGTCAAGCTAATCCATTTGTAGGCGGTGGCGGTAAACCTGCTATTCCTGTAGATGATATTATGCCTAAGCCCAAGCCTAGACCTCGTAGACCCCGTAGACCTTTTATGCCGAGAGGCACTGGTGGTATGCCTCGTATGCCTCGTCGTTTACCTAGAGGTATGTCTCCTACTAGAGTTTCTAGGGCGCGTTAATTAGGTTGTACTTGGAGAGGAATCAATGGAAAACCTAAAACTACCTATAGCACTTGTGCTTGCTATGGCTGCTCAGCTAGCAGGTGGTGTGTGGTGGGTATCACAACAGGCAGCAACTATTGCTAGCCTTGAAGAGACAGTAGCACAGTTTGCTAGTAAGATGGCGGTAGAGGATAACGTCAATCTGAAGCGTGATGTGCAGGATAACGCAGACTACATAGCTGGTGCGTTTGACGAGATAGATGAACTTTGGGAAGAGACTGAAGAGTTGTGGGACGAGGCATCATCAATGGCAAGCCATATGGTTAGCATAATGCAGTTACAGCAAAGAGTTGCAGTTCTAGAAAACTCAATAAAGTTTCTTAACAAAGTGGATGTCCCTAAATCTGATATGCGGTAATGGACCCCGTTTCCTGCATAGCCCTTGCCAGTGGCGCTTATAAAACGCTTAAGGCAGCTATATCCACCGGGAAGGATATACAGTCAATGGGTAACACCTTGGCTACATGGGGTAAAGCTGTATCAGATTTTGGTAAGCTAGAAGAACGCGCTAAGAATCCACCTTGGTGGGAAAAGACCTTCAAGGGTAGTGACGAAGAAAATGCAATACTCATTTGGAATCAGCGCCGTAAGCTGGACGAGATGAGAAAATCCATTAAGGATGAAATAAGTTTTTTGTATGGGCCTTCAGCTTGGGAGGAGGTTCTCAGAATAGAGGCAGAACAGCGGCGTATACGTAAAGAAGCTGCATATGCCAAGCAAGAATTTATAGATAACATAATAAACTGGACAGTAGGCTTAGCTATCGCTATAATAGGCGCTGGGATATTTAGTTTTATTATATATCTAATAGGAGTATCCCAAGGCAGATGGTAGATGCGACTAGTCGAGTTAGGCAGATTAAAGTATGCTCTATATGATGACAACGACAAGCTGGTTATACTAACATCTTATAAACGGATAGCTGAGAATATGGCACGTAACTACAAAAAAGAGTACGACAACTATCAGGGTAAGCCTACCCAGCGCAAACGTAATGATGCGCGTAAGACAGCTAGACGTAAGATGGAAAAGGCTGGTAAAGTTCGCAAGGGTGATGGCAAAGATGTGGATCACAAGGATGGCAACCCTAAGAACAACAGCAGTAAGAACCTACGGGTTACCAGTAAATCTAAGAATCGTAGCTTTAAGCGTACCAAATCAGCAGGGAAAGCATAATGGCTAAACCAGCAAAAGGTAAGATGTTTGCTAAGACAGTGACAAACCCTAAAACAGGGCGAAAGCGTACTGTATCTTATGGTCAAGCTGGTAAAGCTAAGGATGGTGGTAAACGTATTCGTCCCGGTACTAGTAAAGGTGATTCATACTGCGCACGTAGCGCTGGGCAGATGAAGAAACACCCTAAAGCAGCTAAAGACCCAAATAGCCCCTTACGTTTATCTCGTAAGAAATGGAAATGTAGTGGTACGAAATCTCGGAGAACATAATGAGCTTGTGGGAAAACATTCACAACAAGCGTAAACGAATTGCTGAAGGTAGCGGTGAGAAGATGCGTAAAAAAGGCGCTAAAGGTGCGCCTACAGCAGCAGCATTTAGAAAAGCACAAGGTTTATACAAAGGGGGAACGCCAATGAAGTGTACTTGTGGAAAAGGTGGGACATGCAACTGTGGTGGCATGGCAAAAAACAAAATGTCTAAAGGCGGTATGCCTAAGAAAGGCTATGGTAACGGTGGTATGCCTAAGAAAGGTTATCGCAACGGCGGCTTCTGCACTGGTCCAGCTAAAGGATATAAAAAGTAATGGCACGTAATACACAACACTTGGCACCCTCTAATCGTTTCGCTAAATCACGAATAAAGCATTATTCAGGTCGTAGTGGTGCAGCTTCTAATAATCGTTCCATTGGCGGCGGGGTACCCCAGCATACGTATAAACCATTAGGGGCTAGCGGTTCTACAAAAGTACGTTCTGGTGCAGCATCTCAGAAAGAATACATCAATACTTCAGGTGTGGATTCTATGCGAGGTAATGGTAATTTAGGTTGGTCACAGTCCCAGCTAGACAAGGTTAACGCAAGACGTAAAAAGAATAAGAGTAAAAAGTAAAACTTTGACAACACACACACAGGAGAAGTAAAATGTCAAATCCATATCAAATTCGTACAGATGTAATGTCTATGGCAAAAGAGATGCTAGATAAAGCATATGACACCCAAATGACATTAGCATACACTGTTATGAATCAATATAAAGAGAACTCAGAGCAGGCTTTAGAAGCATGGAATCGGTATGTACCAAAAATGTACACACCTGACGAATTAAAAAAGCAAGCTGAAACACTATATGAGTTTGTAAGCAACGATAAGAAATAATATGAGTTACTTTAAAAAATATGAAAAAGCTTTAAAGGCTGCAGGATATCGCTTAAACGGAAAGGGTGTTTATGATGCTCGTGGGAATTGTGCAGCGATGGAAGACCGCTTTGGTACGGCTTATATTAATGATGTGCGAATTAAAAATATCCTTACTGCAGAAGAGAGTAAGGTACTTAATAAAGTTAAGAAGACGGTTAAGAAAGCAGTTAAACCAAAGCTGAAGAAAGTACGCGCTCGTAAAAAAGATGGTACTCTTCGTGGTGATGATCCTAGCACACCTGATGTTAACGAAGCGTGGACATACGTAGAGGATAAGTAATGGCACTTAATCAGTTAGGTAGGCCAGCTAGACGAAAATCTGTGTATGGTCATAATACAGGAACTACAACAGAGACAATCTATACCTGCCCACCTAACTGTACTACAGAGGTGACATTCATCCATGTACATAACTCTAGTGGTAATACTAGTATAGAGATTGAGTGGTATATTGCTGAAGATAACTACACATCCCATTTCTTAGAAGGTAAAAACCTAGGCGCAGGTGAATATATACAGTTTCCTGATATTGAGCTTGTATTACAGGCTGGTGATGAAATTAGAGTAACACCTGCAACTGCAGCACATCTTGATACCATTATGACAGTTACAGAAACATTTGCTCAAACTAGATCATAACGGGTATGCAACAATAGGTACTACTACCTGACCTAACCATAAGTATAACTATCTCCGCACACAAACAAAGGAGATCGTGATGCTTAACTTTCTAAAACGTGTATTCAAGGCTATTGAAACAGCACAACAAAAACGCGCAGACTACAGACTACTACATATGCTATCTGAGCGTGAACTACGTGACCTAGGTATTGGTCGCTCACAAATTAAGGAAATCATCTATGGCGAGGACACTAACGGAAAAGCAGCTTAAGTTCCTTGAGGTACTATTTGACGAAGCTGGCGGTGATGTTGTTACAGCTAAGAAACTGGCAGGTTATGCACCTGAGTCCAGCACTGCAGCAATTGTGGAATCTCTAAAAGATGAAATCGCAGATAAAACACGCACTTATTTTGCTCGTACTGCGCCCAAAGCTGCTATGGCTATGGTTGGCGCTTTATATGATCCTACTGAACTAGGCATCAAAGAAAAGATGGTTGCGGCAAAAGATTTACTTGACCGCGCTGGGCTTGGTAAGGTAGATAAGGTAGATGTCACCAGTGGTGGTGGCGTTTTCTATTTACCACCAAAAGAAGGTACGAACGAATAAGTAAACCGTTAGTAATCCCTGAGAGGGAGCTTGGGTACTGGCAGTTACCCCTCCCTCCCAAAACACATAACAAAAACTGGCACACAATAGTTCGGGTAACAAAGAAGATACCGTGGGGCTATGAACAGCATCCAGACAATGATAGGCTTCTTGTACCTATTGAGTCAGAGCTAGAAGCGTTAGAGCTTGCAAAACGACACCTCAAGCAGTATAGTTACCGTGCGGTAGCTCAATGGTTGAGTAAAGAAACAGGCCGCTACATATCACACATGGGCCTAAAAAAGAGAATCGAAGTTGAGCAAAGACGTAGGAAAGCAATTACAATTAAACGCAAGTTTGCCAAGTGGCTCCAAGAAACGCTACACGAGATCGAAAAGCTCGAAAGCCAAGGGGTCGGGGCATACTCAGAGTCCAGAGAAGACAGTTGAAACAGTCGCACCCCCAGTAGAGACTGTACCTGCAAAAGTATCTGCTCCTGAGTTTGACGTGGATATTGCACAGGATGTAGTGTTTAAGCCAAACCCCGGCCCCCAAACATACTTCTTAAGTTCATCTGAACGAGAGGTACTTTATGGTGGGGCAGCAGGCGGTGGAAAATCTTATGCAATGCTTGCAGACCCGCTGCATGGTTTAAATGATCCTAACTTTAGTGGGCTACTAGTACGCCATACTACAGAGGAACTACGTGAACTAATACAAAAATCTCAGGAGTTGTACCCTCGTGCCGTGCCCGGAATCAAATGGAGTGAGCGAAAATCCCAATGGACTAGTCCTAGGGGTGGGAGACTATGGATGTCTTACCTTGATAAAGATCAAGATGTTACTAGGTATCAAGGACAAGCATTTAATTGGATTGGATTTGACGAACTTACTCAATGGTCTTCACCTTTCGCTTGGGATTATATGAGATCACGCTTAAGGTCTGCATCTAAAGACCTTGGCTTGTATATGAGAGCTACAACAAACCCCGGTGGAGCAGGACACCAATGGGTAAAGAAAACATGGATAGACCCAGCGCCTGCTGGAAAAGCTTTTTGGGCAACCAATATAGAAACTGGTGAATTACTAACTTACCCGAAAGGACATAGCCGTGCAGGTGATCCATTATTTAAAAGGCGTTTTATTCCAGCTTCTCTGTTTGACAACCCTTACTTGGCAGAAGCTGGTGACTATGAAGCAATGCTTCTCTCGTTGCCTGAACACCAAAGAAAACAACTCCTCGAAGGAAACTGGGACGTAAATGAAGGAGCAGCTTTCCCTGAGTTTGACAGATCAAAGCATGTCGTGGAAGCTTTTGACGTTCCCCGATCTTGGGTTAAGTTTAGAAGTTGCGACTACGGTTACGGGTCTTACACAGGCGTTCTCTGGTTCGCTGTTGCACCTGACGAGCAACTCTATGTATACAGAGAGCTATATTGTTCTAAGGTTACTGCTACAGATTTAGCAGATATGATCCTAGAAATTGAAAAAGATGATGGTGGAATGAGATACGGTGTGCTAGACTCATCTTTGTGGCACAACCGTGGCGACACGGGGCCATCCCTAGCAGAGCAGATGATCATGAAGGGATGCAGATGGCGTCCATCAGATCGCAGTAGAGGCTCTCGTGTCGCAGGTAAAAACGAGATACATAGACGGTTACAGATAGATGAATTTACTGAGAAGCCTCGTCTTGTATTTATGGATAACTGCACAAACACTATTGCGCAGATACCAAGCATCCCCTTGGACAAGAAAAACCCAGAGGATGTAGACACCAACGCAGAGGATCACTTATACGATGCTTTACGTTATGGGGTAATGACACGCCCACGCAGCAGCATATGGGACTACAACCCAGCAAAACAACGCACTGGTTTTCAAGCTAGTGATCCTAACTTCGGGTATTAAGAATGGCAGAACAAGAAGAAATGTTTGAAACAGATGAAATCGTAGCTGCAGAAGACAGTGAAGATTCTATCTTTGAAAACCAAGCTGGCGTAGTTGGCTTTGTTCAGGATCGCTACAAACGAGCAGAAGATGCACGTTTTGCTGATGAAGAGCGCTGGTTACGTGCTTATCGCAACTATCGTGGTATCTATAGTTCTGAGGTTCAGTTCACAGATACAGAGAAATCACGTGTATTTGTAAAAGTAACAAAGACTAAAACCCTAGCAGCATATGGACAAATTGTAGATGTATTATTTGGAAATAATCGGTTTCCTCTTTCTGTTAACCCCTCTGTTCTACCTGATGGCGTTGCTGAGTCAGTACACATAAATGTAGACCCTAACGCAGCACAGGCAGGGCAACAGCTTAACGCTGTAACTTCAGATGCCCCAGCGCAGCCATACTTACTAGATGGTACAAAAGGGCAGCTACAACCAGGTGAGACTCTTATTGATCTACAACGCCGCCTAGGACCAGAGCAGAACAAGCTACAAGCTGTCTCTGATAAGATTGTTGAGGGTGACGGTACTACACCTAGCACAGTGACATTCCATCCTGCTATGGTAGCAGCTAAGAAGATGGAAAAGAAAATTCACGATCAGCTACAAGAGAGTGGTGCTAATACACATCTACGCTCTATGGCCTTCGAGATGGCTCTTCTAGGCACAGGTGTCATGAAGGGTCCATTTGCTGTAGACAAAGAATACCCTAACTGGAATGAAGAGGGTGAGTATGAGCCTCTCATTAAAACAGTACCAGAGTGTAGCCATGTAAGCGTATGGGATTTCTATCCAGACCCTGAAGCTAAATCTATGCAAGATGCAGAGTATGTGGTAGAGCGTCACAAGATGTCACGCACACAGCTACGCGCTCTAAAACAGCGTCCATACTTTATGGATGATGCAGTAGATATGGCTGTAGCCAAAGGACCAGATTATGTACAGAAATCTTGGGAAATGGTTATGGAAGACGATGACACACAGCCTACATCTGAGCGCTGGGAAGTGTTGGAGTTTTGGGGTTTTGTAGATGTAGAGCTTCTAGAGCAAGCTGGAGTTAATATTCCTAAAGAGCTAAAAGACCTAGATGAAGTAAACTGTAACGTTTGGACATGTAACGGTGAAGTACTACGTTTTGTACTAAACCCATTCAAGCCTACACGTATCCCTTACTATGCAACACCATATGAGCATAACCCATATAGCTTCTTTGGTGTAGGTATTGCAGAGAACATGGATGATACGCAAACATTGATGAATGGTTTTATGCGTATGGCTATTGACAATGCTGCACTATCTGGTAATCTCATTATTGAAGTAGACGAGACTAACCTTGTACCGGGCCAAGACCTATCTGTATACCCCGGCAAGGTCTTCCGTAGACAAGGTGGCGCACCAGGACAGGCGATTTTTGGCACCAAGTTCCCAAATGTCGCACAGGAAAACATGCAACTCTTTGACAAGGCAAGGGTGTTAGCTGATGAAAGCACTGGATTCCCTAGCTTTGCTCATGGTCAAACTGGCGTGTCAGGCGTTGGTCGTACAGCTTCAGGTATTAGTATGCTTATGTCTGCTGCTAACGGTTCTATCCGTACAGTAGTTAAGAATGTAGATGATTATCTGATTCGCCCACTAGGTAAAGCTTTCTTCTCATTTAACATGCAGTTTGATTTTGATGAATCACTTCGTGGTGACCTAGAGGTTAATGCATCAGGTACAGAAAGCTTAATGGCTAACGAGGTACGTTCCCAGCGCCTAATGCAATTCTTACAGGTAGCACAGAATCCAGTTCTTGCACCTTTTGCTAAAATGGATTATATTATCCGTGAGATTGCAAAGAGCATGGACCTTGACCCTGACAAGGTTACTAACTCTATGCAGGACGCAGCAATCCAAGCAGAAATACTCAAGGGCTTCCAAGCACCACAACCTACGCCTGAGGCTATGGAACAAGGTGTACAGGGTGTCCAAGATACTACTGGTGGCGGCGGCGCACAGATGGGCATAGGTACAGCACCAACACCGGGCGAACAAGGATTTACAGGTAATGAGCAACCTCAAGCCGTTGGTCAATAATAAAGAACTCTATGAAGCATTTCTTAAACATGTAGATGATTTAATTCATTTACAACACAAACAAATGGAGCAGGCTACTGAGCCTGTGATATTCTACAGAGCGCAGGGTGCTATCACTACTCTGCGTAAGCTAAAGTTACTAAGGGAACAGGTAAACGATGGATCAAAGCCCTAAGCCTAAACTTCGCCCAAAGCTTCGCTTATCATACGATGATCTTAAAAAGATTGAACGTGTTGTTAATGAGGAAGCTAAGGGTGAGGGTGTAGAAGGAAGGAACGCTATTCGTGGCGTTATCTTTAATCGTCTAATGTCAGATCGCTTTCCTGACAGTGTAGACGAAGTTCTATCACCTAAAGAGTTTGAGCCAGTAGGTAAGTATGGGTCTATTGATAAAATACCTGTTACTGAAGATACTCTACTTGAACGCCTCACAGAAATGGCTGACTATATTCAGTATGGTGAGGATGCATCTAAGGGTAGCACTTTCTTCCTTAACAAAAAGCTAGCCAAGAAACGTAAGACAGATTTTGGTGGTAAGAATGGTATGACTATTGGCAATCATACCTTCTATAAAAGCTACGAAGGACAGGAGCCTGTAGAAGATATTAACTTCTCTCACAATATTGAAGTTTCTTATGATGGATATGATGAAGGTGGGTTTGTAAGTAAGTTTATGGATATGATCACTAGTCCTGTTACTGGTGATTATCGTAAGAGACTATCCGACATGACACCAGATGAGCTACAAGAAGTAGCCCCCAGTGCTGCCGCTTATAAAAATATTTTTGGAGACAGGTCGGAAAAACCTCTGAGCGTTCAGATGACAGAGCTTGGTCTATCTATGACACCAGTAGGTACTGCTATGGAAGTAGGAGAAGAGCTTTCCTCTGACAATCCTAGTTGGATGAATATAGGTTTAGCCGTTGCTCCTGATCTACTGGGCCTTGGACCTGCTGCTGACCCCTTATTGAGAGCAATAAAAGGTACAAAATTTAAAACAGCAAAAGGTTCTACATACGAAGTAACAGACGGTAATACTACTGTAAGAAATAAAGCTGCAAGACCTGAACACCCTAATGAGGCTGGGATTCAACCACAGTCTAAAAAGACTATATACATGCCAAGGTCAGAACTAGAAAAGTTTGCAGGTGTTCATCAAAACCCTGACATGCCTACAGAGTTTATACCTACAGGACCAGACACTGCTGCATTACGTCTTACAAAAGATTGGGGACCACGTAAAGCAGGTGAGATTTTACAGGGAACAGAGGTTAAGTTTACACTTGATCCTGAAGTAGGATTGAACCCTGTAGAGATTCTTGATTTTAGAAACCCTAGAGGTATTCACTTTGGTAATGAGATTATCGAAGTAGAAAGTAATATCCCTAAAGTATCACGCTCTGTTACACCATCTAGAAAACCTCAGATGTCTAATGAAGATTACGACATGCGTATGGCTGCATTAGATGAAATAGACAATATTACAGATTGGCAAAAGGCTGCTAAAAAAGAAATAGAAACAGGTAGAGTGGTTGATCCACAAATAAAAACACCTGAACTAGAGGAGTCCACTAGACTACTTCTAGATAATAAAATTACTAGAGAAGAACATCTAGCTAACGTTGACAAGTACAAACCTGTTAATGCTTGGGATGCTTTACCACGTGAGCCTAGCAATAAAGCGGTTGTCTTCTCATTAGATGACGGACAGAGAAAAGATGGTTTCTTTGTATTAGATAATGCTGCTGAAATGGGTGTAAATAAATCATCTCTAAAAATAGGTGATCTATTTAATGGTAGATTAGATATACCTGCTTATAATAGATATGATACTTGGATTGTGACAGGTTCTTCTAAAAATGCTGAAAAAGGAAAGCATTATGCAAAGGCAATACACTATCGTGCTGGAGAAGGTGAGCCTGTAAAGTTTATAGCATCTACAAAAACTAGTGAAAAAATTGGCACAGGTGAGATAAATAAAACACCTTATGCTACTGTGCAAGGTTATATAGAAGATTTAGATGCTGACGCTATTCGTGCTAAAGCAGCAGAGTATTTAAACGATCCTGAATGGACACAGGTAGGTTTTGACCCACGCAGACAAGGTGGATTCTATGTACGTGCGGGTGAAAATAAACACGTACCAATTCGTGAAGCAACAGAGGTAATACAGATTGGCCCTCTGATTCTAGCTAAAAATGCAAAACTAGATATGAAATATTCAGGATATAATGAGGGCGGTATGGCTATGGATGAACAGATGGGTATGATGTTTAAATCATCACGCGGTATGGCAATGAATGAAGGTGGAGAAGTAGGTGAGACAGTTGGTGTAGACCCTGTATCAGGTAACGAGATTCCGCTAGGCTCTACTGCAGAGAATGTACGTGATGACATCCCAGCGCAACTAAGCGAAGGTGAGTATGTTGTACCTGCTGATGTAGTTCGATACTACGGTGTTAAATTCTTTGAAGACCTACGTACAGAAGCTAAGATGGGCTTCCAGCAGATGCAAGAGAATGGTCGCATTGGTGGTGAACCTGTAGGTATGGAAATGGCAGGAGATGAACTACCGTTTGACATTTCTGAGTTACAGATGGTTGATGATGGTGAAGAGCAACCTATGATGGCTGCAGGTGGCTACATGAAAGCTTATGCACCCGGTGGCTTTGAATCATATTCACCTGCTGATTATCAACCCAGTGGCTCTATGGGTACTGGCGGTATTGAAATTGTTAAATATGTACACCCTGATGGGCGTGAGATATTTGTTCAATTCATGAACGGTACTCCTCTAACAATGATCCCAGAAGGTTTTGAAAAAGAAGCAACTGCAGAAGAGCAAGTAGCAGAGGGCGTAACTGAACAAGTAACTCGTAATGACGAACCTGAAGGAAGAGACACACCTATTGAGGCACCAGAGCCTATTGATTGGTCTAACGAGGCTACAGTAGAAGATTTCCAAAACTACGCTGATCGCCGTGGTGGGTTTGGACAAAAAGCTCTTACTGTAGGTGCAACAATGGTTGCAGGTCTTAAAGGTAGTGCCTTAGTTCGCATGGCTCAGAAGATGGAATATAATAACGTTGTTGCAGGTCTTAAGGAACAGATTGAGAAAACGGAAGACCCTAACAAAAAGACTCAGCTTCAGGAGATTTTAACTAATCTAACTAAAGATAAAGATAAAGATAAAGACCCCAAAGAAGGTAAAAAGAGTGGTATCTTTGGTGGTAAATCTGGTCTTTATGAAGGTCTAGAAGATACTGATGGCAACAAAGGTGCAACATTTGGTGATACTTGGTTAGGTGATCTACTGGGCTTTGATGAAGACGGGTTCGGTGTAGATGGCGATAGCTTTACAGATTCATGGAAAGGGTCACGTAGAGATGGTAAACCATCAGATACCAGCACTACTACAAATAATAATAATAATGATAAGCCAAAATTTGCAGGAGAAGGTAACAATAATAACTCCTCACCAGCTACTGCTGAACAAATAGAAACAGCAACACAAACATCTCAACAAGCAAATGCTGATACAGATTTCACACCAGGAGATGATCAGTATGATAACCAAGTTGAATATGATGCTGATTTTTACAGCAAAGGCGGCTTAGTAAATAAAAAGAAATAATATTCGGTTCTGACCCGATAATAATAATAAGGCTACCCGGTCTACTTGACTGGCCCCACATAAAGGAGTAAAAAATGTCGGAAGCCCAAACTATTGATGTAACATCTGCATCACATTTACGTAACATGGCACGTGTTAAGCGTGATGAAGAAGAACTAGAGGCACTGAAGCGGCAAGTTCGTGGTGAAACTGATGAAGATCAAACCGACGATACACAGAGTGAACCCAGTAGCGAAGACACTGAGGGAGCCGCAGTTCAGGATGCGAGTGTATCTGAACAAGAAACAAAAGAGCAAGTTAAAACCGAAGCACCCAAAGAAGAACCTGAGGGAGATGCTGGATTAAGTGCTGAAGAAAAATCTTTTAAGAAACGCTACGGTGATCTTCGCAAGCACATGCAAGAGAAAGATGCTGAGTTCAAGGCACAGATCGAAGAGCTAAATAATAAGCTGGAACTAGCAACAAAGAATGAGTTAGTACTACCAAAGACAGAAACTGAGGTAGAAGCTTGGGCTAAGAAATATCCAGATGTAGCAGGTATCGTAGAAGCTATTGCAGAAAAGAAAGCAGCAGAGCGTTCTACAGACCTAGATAATCGTTTAAAGGAAATTGAACAGCTACGCACAAAAGCTAAGCGTGAAAAAGCGGAGGCTGAGCTAGCTGCATTACATCCTGATTTCTCTGAGATTCGTGCAGATGATGCATTCCATGAATGGGCTAAGACACAGCCTAAAGTGGTTCAGGATGCTCTATATGAGAACACAGAGGATGCTAAATCTGTAGCCCGTGTCATTGATTTGTATAAATCAGACAAAGGTATAAAAACTAAGAAGGACAACAGCGCAGATAAAGCTGCAGCCTCTTCAGTTAAAACTAAAGGTAAACCTACAATTGATCCACAGGACTCTTCACAGTACCTACGTGAATCAGAAGTAGAGAAAATGTCTATTAAAGAGTATGAGAAGCGGCAGGAAGAAATCCTAAACGCACAACGCTCTGGAAAATTTATTTATGATGTAACAAAAAGAGCTTGACACTCTTAACATCCTAGATAAAACTATAGCATATACACAGCATAAAAGTGTGTATGCTTTTAAAGCACTAGCCACACAAAGAACTACCTCAGATGACAGGCCCAGCGCAGAGAAACAGCGCAGTTTCAACGCAAGCTGACTACCCTAGATGATGAGCCTCTTTAGTGGATATGTAGTGTCACTTTTCACGCCATATCTATAAGGAGAATTAATTATGGCTATTACTTCCGCATCAGGAGGTTTTGACGGTAACTGGTCCCCGGTTATTTATTCAAAACAGGCACAGATTGCCCTACGCAAATCTGCTGTCACAAACGCGATTACAAACAACTCTTACTTCGGTGAGATTGCAAACCAAGGTGACGTTGTTCGTATTCAGAAAGAACCAGATGTAACTGTTAACGCTCTTCAGCGTCATACAGCTATCTCTGTAGAGAAATTGAACGATGAAGATTTCTCACTAACAATTGACAAAGCTAACTACTTCGCATTCAAAATGGATGACATCGAAGATCAGTTCGCAAACGTTGATTATGTTAGCCTAGCTGCTGATCGTGCAGCATATAAAATGGCTGACGCAATGGACGCAGACGTTCTATCATACTTGTCAGGTCACACAACTGCAGGTGCTAAAATCACTGGTACATCAGGTGATGCACAGCACGACACAGCAGGTAACCTATCAGGCGAGTTCTTGCTAGCAAACCACCTAGACGCAACTGATTTTGGTCAGCTAGGTACTGAAGACGGTCAAGATACACCAGTTGCTTATGCAACAGGTGACTCTATCCCTCTAGCACCACGCCTACCAGGTGCAACAGCATTGTCAGACCTTACAGTGTCTCCATTGACTGTTGTAGCACGTATGGCTCGTCAGATGGATGTAGCAAACGTTGATGCACGTGGGCGCTGGCTCGTAGTTGACCCGGTATTTGTAGAAATGCTTAAAGACGAAGATTCACGTATGCTTAACGCGGATTTCGGTGGCGCAGGTCTACAAAATGGTTTGGTATTGAATAACCTACACGGCTTCCGTGTTTACATTTCAAACAACCTACCAGCAGGCGGCACAGGTGCAGGTACTTCAGGTACAACCGCACAAGACGCTAACTTCGGTGTTATCATTGCAGGTCAGGACGAAGCGGTTGCTTCTGCTGAGCAAATCAACAAGGTAGAGAACTACCGTGACCCAGATTCATTCGCAGACATTGTTCGCGGTATGCATCTATACGGTCGCAAGATTCTTCGCCCAGAAGCGCTAGTATCAGCACGTTACAACGCAGCTTAATTAAAGTAAACAGAGAGGCTGGCTATATGCTGGCCTCTTTGTGCTTTTAACCTATAAGGACATTCCCAATGGCAATTACTACGGCAATGTGCAACAGCTTCAAGCAAGAACTACTTGGGGGTGTTCACGATTTAGATACAGATTCTTTGAAGATTGCTTTGATTAAAGCATCTCCTACAGGCACATATGATGCCACAACAACTAATTACTCTGACGTTACAGGTAACTCAGATGAAGCTACTGGTACTAACTACACAGCAGGCGGTCAGGTTTTAGATAACCCTGTTATTACACTCACATCAGGAACAGCTTACGTTGATTTTGCAGATGAAGTTTTCTCTAACTTGACGATTTCTGCAGATGGTGCTATTCTTTATAACAGTTCAAATGCCAATCGTGCTATTGCAGTATTTGATTTTGGTGGGACAGTAACAGCTACATCTGGTGATTTCACAATTGTATTCCCAACAAACGATCAAAATAACGCGGTGATCCGTATTTCATAATTATGGCTCTTATACTTAAAGATAGAGTAAAAGAAACCACATCGGTTTCAGGTACAGCGGATGCCGCACTTAACGGTGCGGCTGATACCTATATTCCTTTCAGTGATGTTATGGCTGATGGTGATACAACATATTATGCTATTGTTACGGTAACATCAGGTGTAGATGAATGGGAGACAGGTATAGGTACATATGTCTCTTCTACAGATACATTACAAAGAACAACAGTACTAAACAGTTCTAATTCAAACAATAAAGTAAGTTTTAGTTCTGGTAATAAAGATATATTTCTTACATTACCAGGTGACAAGGTTATACAGCAAGCTGATGTTATTGCAATAGCAATGGCTCTAGGATAATAAAATGGCAAAAAAGCTAGTCTTCAATTATACGTTTGATGCGTCAGCGCAAACAGTTACACTTACTGACGATGTGTATCCAAAGCGTAGGCTTTTGATGATTACAAACGTTACATCAGGTGATATAATTTACCTGTTTAATGATGCTGCTAAAAGTGGCACATTTACTTTTAACTATGAAGACTACTCAACCACAATTACGCTTGATTATGATACAACAAGCATGGCTGATACAGACGATCTGCAAATTTTTGTAGAGTGGGATAACCAAACAGTTGAGTTTGATGAAAGCTATGTTGATCCTGTTTCCAAGATTCGGGTTTCTCAACCAGAAAACTTAATTGATACCGATTTTGAATATGGCTTACAGTCAACCAAATGGGAAACGTTAGAGCTTACTAAAAATATACCCACTTTCTACAGTCGTAATGGTGATCTATCGTTTGAATTAGATGATATAACCGTACAACAAGACAGTAACACAGTAACAGTAGTTACTACAAACCCACACGGCTTACAGCGTGGAACGCCTATTCTTGTTCAAGGTACTGCATCCTCTCTCTGTGATGGTGGTTTTACAAGTTTATCTGTTATTGATGATAATACCTTTACCTATCAAGCTAAATCTAATTTAGGTTTTAGCGGTTCAATTAAGACAACTAATACAGAAGTTTTTCAAGGTTCTATATATTCAGGTACAGAGTTTAAAATTAGGAGTATTGCAGGTATTACTTCTGATGGTGTATCTGAAGGTTCTACTCTAACTGTTACTACTGAATACCCAACTGATTTTGTAACAGGAACACAGTTCGCATTGACTAATAGCTTTGCTTCATCAGGTGTTTCTTTTAATACGGATGATGTTGAACCAGATAATACTGAAGAAGTTACACTTACAGTAACAGTGGGTTATGTTTCCTCAGAGTCATCTGATAATACAAGTATTTCAAATTCAACAATTAATCCTTACAATTGGGTTGGTACAAGCACCCGTTCAATTTATATTGACCCTAATAATGTATCAGTAAGTAATGGAGATATTGTGTTTTCTAGTGGACATGGTAGGTACACTGGTGATAACACGTTTGATGTTTTCCCTTTCTATTATAATATACCCTCTGGAGAAACACCAATTGGCGGTCTATCAAGAGGCCAAATGTATATTGGGAAATACATTAATTCCACCACACTTCGTATATGGAATAGAAGCGAATATTATAACGCCACGTATAACTTCGCTACGGGTAAAGTAACAATTACCAGCATACCAACTCGTCAAAAGTTTAAGCACCAGTTTTTATGTGGCTTTATGTCGGAAAATGTCTCTACAGCTGATTATTTTTATAACACTAACAATTATAATGGTAATTATGATTGGAATTATCCTACAATAATTTTTTCAAATTATTATACCTATAGTGATAACGTTTTTGATAATGGCGATCCTAGAGGCCGCCACCTAATAATGAGTGAAGACTCTTCCACTAGCGGTGTTGATGGTGGTGGCAAATTTACTCGTTTCGGCAGTACAGTTGGAAACTTTGAGACATTAGGAACTACTGATACTAGAATATTTACTGTTCTCTCAGCATATTACTATTACCTTTACCCTACCGTAAATGGCCGTTCTAGAATGAGCCTAGCGAATGATACTAATACTGATATACATGTCCCTATTACCTTAAGCAGTACTAGAAATACAATCTATTTACAAAATCATGGATTGGCCACAGGGGATGAAGTAACTTATACTTTTACAAGTGGTACTGGAAACTTTGGGTTAGTATCTGGAAGTACTTATACAGTTGAAAGAGTTTCTAATGATCGTTTTAGACTAAAATCTGGTTCAACCGAAGTTAATTTTACTTCTTTTGGCGAAATTGGTGATGAATTTACTCTTACTGCAACTAAATATAATAATAATGGCGACACGGTATTTGTAGAAGACAGCACCTTCCAAGAAGGTGATGCTATTCTTTATGATACTAATGGCGGTAATGCTATTGGTGGTTTAGTAGATGATCAAATTTATTACGTTTATAGAAAATCAGGTGACCGTTTTCGTCTTGCATCAAACCCCAGCTTATTAACGGGTAATGAAGTAAGAGCTTCTAGCTCATCTTATACTTTAAGTTCATACTATTTCAATTCAACAAGCAATTACATACGTACTAGGGGGTCTAGTTCTAATTATAGTGTCACTGATTTTACTAATGGTAGTGCTGTTTTATATACTCAGCCTGCTGGTAATCCTGTTGGAGGTTTATCAAATGGTGGTATATACTATATTAATAAGATAGCAGGCGATCAATTTTCTCTACATTACACAAAGGCAGATGCATTAGCTGACACTAATAGGATTCCAATAACTACTCCATCTAGTTATCCTAGCTTTACTGAAACCTACGCAATTGACCTAACTAGTAAACCCGCACAAAACGAAACACATAATTTTAGTAGTTCTTTTGTTGGTGCTGCTGATGGTAACTATTCTTTAGCCAGCACTTCAGCAGATCAAATGTCTTTTACACTATCATCTAATGCAACTATTAAAGGACGTAAGATTGAAACAACTATTCAACGAGCCTTAGTGTCAACGGATAATGCGTTTTACTACCCAAGCCACGGTTTTGCATTAGGTGCAGATGTAGAATATACATCAACAACAACCAATCTAACAGGTCTAACAAGCGGTACTACCTATTATGTAATACCGTTGGATAGGGATCGTTTTCAATTAGCTTCATCACAAGATAATGCTATTTTAGGTATTAATCTTTCAATAACTGGCCCTAACGCAGGTGTTACCAGTGCTATTACTGATACTATTACATTTCAAGGAAATAGTATTGTTGCTGCAGCTACTGGTACTGGTACTATTTCAGTGTCTGCTGGTAGTAAAATTCTTATTGGTGATGGAACTCTATTTAATTCTATATTCAAACCGGGTGATACTATTAAGGTTACCCCTCCTATACTTAATTACGCTTTCACTTCCACCACGCAGGATTATATATCATTTTACACATCAACAAGCCCGTTCATAAGCGTCACCCATGGTCTTTCAAATGGTGATGCTGTTAGATTTACGGGAACATCACTTCCATCAGGTATTAATGATACAGATATTTTCTATGTAAGAGTTATCAACGGCGGAAGTGTTTATCTTCATAGATCAGCGGCTGATGCCATAGCAAATTCAAATAGAATACAGCTTGGAAGTGCTAACGTAAGCACTGCTCGTAATGTAATAAAATTAGATGGCACAGATAAACCAATTGAAAAAACTATAGATTACGTAAATAGTAATACACAACTAGAGGTTACAGAAGAGTTTGATGATTCTATTACGGATGGTGACTACTTTATAAGTTCTCAACTTCTACTTCGTCCTGATGGTTTTGCATTACATAGACCTTATGATGGTGGTGTTGAATTAATACCACCAACAAACCCTGATAGTCAGATGATACGTCAAACACGTAAGTATTTCCGATACCAATCAGGTAAAGGTATTCAGGTTTCATTTGCTGTTAACTTTAGTCCCACAACACAAATTGATCAAGGTTATTATGACAGTAGTGGTGACCTATACATTAAAACAAGATTCCCTCATAGACTATCAGCAGGCTTAGAAATTGAAGTTAGTGATGCAACAGGTTCTACTGCGTCAGCCTTTAATGGTACGCGAACAGTTTCATCCATTGTTGATGATTATACAGCAGTTTTTGATACTGGCGTTACTGCAGACGCCAACAAAATAATCAGTGGTAATGCTGAATTTTATGTAAAAGGTTGGAGAAATAGCGAACTAAAATGTGGATTATTTGATGACCAAAACGGTATATTCTTTTCCTATGATGGGGATAGATTATTTTGTTCTAGACGTTCTTCAATTAGACAGATATCTGGTACAGTTCAGGTTACCTTCCGAAGTGGTGATGTAATAGGTACTAATACTAAGTTCCTATCTCAATTATCTAAAGGTGGGTATATAGTTATAAAAGGACAAAGCTATCAAATCACAAAGATATCTAGTGATACGCTTATGCATATCACACCAAGCTATCGGGGTGTAGACGCAGCGGGTGTTATTGTCACAATTACTGAAACTACATCAGTACCACAAGAAAATTGGAATTTAGATAAAGCTGATGGCACTGGCTACACAGGTTTCAAAATAGATTTAGCCAAAATCCAAATGGCCTACGTTGACTACTCATGGTATGGCGCAGGTAAAGTACGCTTTGGCTTTAAAGATCAACATGGTAAGGTACAATATGTACATGAGTTTGTGCATGGTAACTTTAAGACAGAAGCATATATGCGCTCAGGAAACATCCCAGCACGATATGAGATTCAAAATACAGGAAAACCAACATATGTTCCTGCACTAGCACACTGGGGTACATCAGTTATTATGGATGGTCGCTTTGATGATGATAAGGCTTATGTCTTTAACGCATCAGGCAACAACATTACAACTTCTGGCTCAAATAGTATTACTTTTGTAGGTGAGATTGAAACGTTAAAGAAATATCGTGAACCTCAAAATGGAAACCTAGTCCTAAACTATGGAGTTCATGTAGAGGTGCCAAACTCGCAGCTTAATGCTGCATTTAGTGGCGTAGAAATTACTGGGGCAGGTTTAGCTAGTGGTACAAAACTTGCTTTGCCAGACAATCCAAAAGCTACATACTATCAACCTTACCAACCCAGTATTTTTTCCAGAATTTATGGTGAGGGAAGTTCTACAGATAGAACAAGAACGCTTATGTTGATAGACAGAGCGCCTACATCACTACCTACCCCTGACCCAGAAACAGGATTAACAACAAGTACTTATACTCTTGATTTAGATGTTGGTGAAGGTGGTGCTGACGCGGCACAAGTTACAAGAAATATTCCGCTGATTAGTGTGAGACTAGCTCCATCTGTTGACACATCTACAGTTGGAAAACTTGGAGAGCGTGAAATTATCAACAGAATGCAGCTTATTCTTAGCCAAGTATCAATTTTGACAACACATACATGTGAAGTAAAACTGATTTTGAATGGTCTTCTATCTTCTAACGCATGGCAGAGGGTTACAAACCCCTCCTTGTCTGAGCTAATTTATCATGGTGGTAATGATACAATTTCAGGCGGTGCGGCTTTATTCTCATTCCGTGCCGCTGGTGATACAGGTGCAACACGCTCACAGCAGCTTACCAACCAAACGCTAGGGGAGGTTGCTACATTGGGTAACTCAATTCTAGGGGGTGATCAACCCTTCCCAGATGGACCAGATGTTCTAACAGTTGTTGCAACACTTACTGAAGACCCCTCAACAGTAGATACAACAACACCATTTAACGTATCTGGTCGTATTTCTTGGTCTGAGTCACAGGCATAACACAGAAAGGCAAGTAGGTCTATGCTAGGTTTTGTAGCATTATCAGATTCTGCCTTAAGTGATATAGAGGTTGCAGAACAGGTTATACAGGTAACACAAGCTGTTACAGGTGTAGCCGCCACTGTAACTGTTGGTACAGTCAGTGTAAACAACGATAGAACTATAACAATAGGTAGTGTAGCAGCTACTAGCTCTATAGGTTCTGTTTCTGTAATAAATGATGCTGCCATTAATCTTTCTGCTGTTACAGCAACAGCATCACTAGGTACTGCAACTGCTGCTCAAGACTCTAGCATACCACAAACAGGTGTATCTGCTACAGGTGCAGTAGGTAGCTTAGACGTAACCTTATCTGCAGCTACTACACTTACAGGTGTATCAAGCACCTTAAACTTTGGTACAGCACCTATTGATGCAGATGCTAATACTACACTAGCAGCCGCAACTTCTACAGGTAGCGCAGGAACACTAAGTGTTAACTTAACTGCAAGCATAGAGCTAGACGCTGTTACGTCTACTACTAACACTGGTACTCTAGATGTAACCCTGTCTGCAGCTACTACCCTTACAGGTGTAACAAGCTCTATAGCCTTTGGTACAGCAGCAGATGCATTTGATGCAGACGCTAACACAACACTAGCAAGTGTTACTGCTACAGGTTCTGTATCTGATATAGCTGAGATACATCTAACTGCTGCACCTATATTACCTGAAGCAACAGCTACACTTATAGCAGAAGATTTAGAGTTTGATGCAGATGCAAACACTAACTTAGCTTCTGTATCAGCCACTACATCATTAGATGAAGTTGAAGCTAAAGGTGCTGCAGATGTTGAAATAGATGATGTAGATGCATCAACTGATACAACAGCACCAACAGTAACACTAAGCGCTGCAGCAGAGATCAGTGGAGTAAGTTCTACACTTGCGTTTGGCACAGCAGCAGATGCGTTTGACGCTGATGCTAATATAACCGTTAGTGCCGTAGTTGCTAATGTTGTTGCTAATGCATTTGCAGATGTAGAAGCTAAAGCAGAAATAGAGCTAGGTTCTGTATTAGCAACTTCTTCAACTGGTGGTGTCACAGTATCAGTAAGTGTTGCTAGAGAATTAACGACTCTAGTAGCAGACATTGTTATTGATACAGTAACAGCTAATGGTGTACAATTTGTATATGATCCTAATGACTATGATAGATCACGAGTTATATACCTAAATGCACAAGATACAAATAATGTAGTAACGATAATCCCAGAATTACAAACAGTATATACAACAAACGTTAGATCATTTAACACAGTAATAATTGAACCTGAAAACAGAACAATAGTTGTAGATAAAATACCAGTAAACAGCACAACTGTTTATATTGCAGCATAAGGACTAGCTATGTCTTACAAATGGCCTGATAAAGACCCAGATGAAACAGTAGATTACAGCGTAGATTGGTCACGCTTTCTTGGAACAGACACAATCTCTACAGCTACTTGGTTTATTAAAGATGCAGATGGAAACAAAGAGCAGGTTTCTAATGCTGAAACTGTAAACGGTCTTCAATTTGTTAGTGGTACAGTTACAAACACAGTAGCAACAGCTAGGTTTGGTTTGGGTACAAATAATATACGATATACTATAACATGTAGGATTAATACCGCAGGCGGTTTGCAGTACGAACGTTCTATCTTTCTACGCATTAGGGAGAAATAATAATGGCATATGATTACATATCTCTCGTTAATGATGTTAACCGTAGATTAAATGAGGTAGAGCTTACTAGCTTAAACTTTGCTAGCACTACAGGGTATTATAGTTTTGCTAAGGACTCTGTTAACTCAGCTATTCGCCATATTAATCAAGAAGAGTTTGAATGGCCTTGGAACCATGTTGAGGCAACTGAGGTGCTAACTGCAGGTACGACTCGCTATAGCTTCCCTTACGATGCTAAAAATATAAACATGAACACGTTCAGAATTAAGCGTGATCAAAGTTTAAATGTCAGCACACAGAAACTAAGAGTGCTGTCATACGAAGAATATCTTGACAAATACGCTGATAGTGAATATAACTTGGAGTCATCTAATCGTAGTACACCAATGTATGTAGCACGTACCCCAAGTAGAGAGTTTGTATTATTTCCTACACCAGATAAAGCATACGAATTAATATTTGAGTATTACAAAGATTCATATGATCTAGAAAATCCTGCAGATGTACCTAATCTACCAGAACAATATCGTTATGTAATTGTAGATGGTGCTATGTATTATGTTTATCAGTTTCGTGGTGACACACAAGCCGCACAACTTTCTTTAGGTAAATTCCAGCAAGGTATTAAGCACCTTCGTAGCTTACATATTAACCGCACAGATTATTTAAGAGATTCAAGAGTTAGATTCTAATGGCTACACAATGGAATACATTTCCTATTGAGTTTAAGGGTGGATTGATATCTAACCTATCTGCTCTACAGCAGGGTGCTAATGCTGTTGGTTCAGCTACTATCTTACAAAACTTTGAGGCCAACAAAGAAGGTGGCTACTCTAAAATCAGAGGCTTTGAAAAGTTTAGTACTTCTACTGTACCAGGTCAGGGTGAGGTAGTTGGACTAAAGGTTATCTCTTCTGGTCGCTATGTGGTCGCTCGTAAGAATGCATCAAACAACACAGTTTATTATTATGGTACTGGTGGTACGTGGCAATCTATGTCTGGCAACACCAGTACACTTACAAACGGTGGTAAGGTTCGTCATGCAGAGTTTAACTTTGATGGTGACGATAAAGTTATTTTTGTAGATGGTGTTAACTTCCCTGCTGTGTATAATACATCAGGTAATACCATTTTCTTTATGAATGCTTCAGATCATAGTTCTGATATTTCAGGTGCTTTACATGTAACTATATTTAAGAACACAGCTTTCTATGCAGTAGGTAGTGATCTTATCTTTACAGCACCAAACACTGTTGACGATTTTAATGTAGCCAACGGCGCTGGGACAATTAACGTAGGTTATGACATTACAGGCATGGCTGTTTTTCGTGAGCAGCTAATTGTATTCACTAATAGCTCAATTAAAAAGATCACAGGTAGTACTGCTGCAGATTTTCAAATGGCACCTATTACTGACAGCATTGGTTGTATCAACGGCGATACAATTCAAGAAGTTGGTGGTGACATTATGTATCTAGCACCTGATGGTATTAGACTACTGAGTGCAACAGACCGTATTGGTGATTTTGCGCTTGATGTTGCCTCAGATAGAATATTTAAAGATGCTGCTATTTTATTAGATAGTTCTTCAAACTTTAGCTCTGTTGTGCTTAGGGAAAAAGCCCAATACAGAATCTTTGGGTATATCTCATCTGAACAAAAAGAAGTTGCACGTGGATTAATTGCCACAAAATTTATAACACAAGGTGCGTCAGGTATTCAATGGTCAACCACTAAAGGTATCAAAGCTTATGTAGCGGATAGTAGATATTTTAACTCTCAAGAAGTTGTAGCGTTTGCAAATGCAGATGGTTACGTGTATACTATGAATACAGGTAACAACTTTGATGGCTCACATATTGAGGCGATATATGAATCACCTTATATGCCAATAACTGATCCACAGATACGTAAAACGTTTTATAAAATGACTCTGTACACAAACCCTACAGGTAATATGAATCTAGATGTAAATTTAAAATATGATTTTGATTCACCAAATAATAGTCAAACAATACAACCTGACACAATAACAATAACTAGTACAAGTTCGGGTGTTTTTAGTTATGGCGCGGCTAATGCTGTATTTGGTACAGCTACCTTTGGTGGGCAAGTAGATCAGGTATATAATAAGAATATTATAGGTTCAGGTAAAACAGTAGCTATAAGAATAGAAGACCTTTCATCAAACCCAACATATACATTGGACACAGCTATATTAGAATTTTCTCAGGAAGACAGGCAGTAAAATGGCAGGATATTCAAGACAGGACACCAATAACAACATTGCCAATGGTAACGTTATTGACGCGGATGATCTAGACAACGAGTTTAACGCTATTGAGGATGCATTTAATGCCTCAACAGGTCACAACCACGATGGTAGTGCGGGTGGTGGTGCGACTATTAATAGCCTTGGGCCTAGTTCAGATTTTCTTGTTAGTGCAACAGAGATTAAAGGTAAGACACCCAGCACTCTAAGTGTGGGTACTTCTGGTGTACCTTTCTTGGACGGTCATTTTGATGGTACTCTTAATACAGATATTCTAAGTGTTGATGAAACATCTACTTTTACAGGCGCTGCAACTTTTAATGGTGGTATTACAGGTGATGTAACAGGCGATCTTACTGGTGATATTAAAAACGCTGATGGTACTGTTGTAGTAGATGTAGGTACAGATGCAGTAGCTGCTGTATTAACAGGTAATGTAACAGGTAACCTTACAGGTGATGTACTTAACTCAGATGCTACAACTGTTTTAGATGTAGGTTCTGATGTTGTAACAGCAACATTTACAGGTAACGTCACAGGTAATGCAGATTCAGCAGATGCATGGTCTACCGCCCGAAGCGTTACCTTTGCTACGGGTGATGTAACAGGTTCATTTACTATTGATGGTAGCGCTGATGTAACAGATGTTGATCTTTCTGTAGCCTCTAGCCTAACTACTGATCTAGTAGGTGATGTATATGCATCTAATGGTACAAGCAAGATACTAGAGTCTGGTACAGATGGTACAGATGCTGTATTAACAGGTACGGTTTCTTCAATATCAAACCATGACACAGATGCTTTGAGTGAAGGTTCAACAAATCTATACTACACAGATTCACGTGTAGATACACATCTTAACACAGGAACAGCTACTAGCAGCCAATTGTTAAGCTGGACAGGTACAGATTATGATTGGATTGATGCAGGAGCTTCAGCTAACTATTATTTAGATGCTGGCTCATATGATTCGCAAACTGGTAATTTATCATTACAGGTAAGTGGCGCTAGTGACATTACTGTTGCCCTTCAAATCCCTACCGACAATAACCAACTAAATAATGGCGCTGGGTATGCTACCACAGCACAGGTTCCCGCTGCAGTTACCAACAATAACCAACTAGCTAATGGTGCTCAGTACGCCACTACATCTCAAATACCAACAGTTCCTACACAGGTAAGCGCTTTTTCAAATGATGCTCAGTACGCTACCACAGCACAGGTTCCCGCTGCAATTACCAATAACAGCCAGATATCCAATGGTAGGGGTTATATAACATCATCACAGATTCCTACTATCCCTACAGCAACTAGCCAGCTATCTAATAACTCAGGGTATATTACATCAGTTTCATCTTCTCAGGTTGGCTCTGGTACTGCTAGCCTATCTTCTGGCGCAGTGGGTAGTTATGGCTTCTTGAAAGGTGGTTCAGGTGGTCAAGCTGGTACTACAGTAAGTGGTGCCAACTTACGTTGGTCAAACGCGGATTGGGTTAGTGGACCCTTTGTTACCCCCTCTTCAGGCACTTGGAAGCGCATGGGTTACACAGGCGATGCTGGCCCGACAGTCTATTTAAGGATTTCATAAGATGGCTATAGAAATAACTGAAATACGCAACGCCAAAGCACTAAACTCTGAGAATACCCAATTTGATGTAGAGATTAACCACCCAGAATATGGATGGATACCATACACGCTAACGCCTTGGGATACAGATACAACTATAGATAACTCTGCGTTATTGGAGTTAATTGGTTCTGATTACACAGCATTTTCACAAAGTGAGTATGACGCACAGGTTGCCGTTTTCATTAGAGAAGACCGTGATAGGAAGCTACTCCAAGAAGTAGACCCTATCGTAACCAACCCACTACGCTGGGCAGAACTAACATCTGAAAAACAGGCTGAATGGACTACATACAGAACTGATTTGTTAAATGTTCCACAGCAGGCAGGCTTCCCAAATACAATCACTTGGCCTACAAAACCAGAGTAAGATAAATGTCTAACATACCACCAGAAGAACTAGAGGCTATGCTTGATCGTGCAGCCAGACGCGGAGCTAAAGAAGCTTTACGTTCTATTGGTTTGTTAGATGATGACGCGCACAAAGATATTACAGAGATGCGTGGTTTATTAGAAGCATATAGAGATACAAAGAAAAGCGTATGGACTACAGTAGTACGTATTACAACAATTGCATTGCTATCATTTGTAGCAGCATCTGTTTGGATGCAGATAGGGAATAAATAATTATGGCTAAGAAGTTTGCAGGGTTCACACCAGAACAGCTAGGTAAAATTGATCCTTCTCTGCAGGGTAAACAGAGTGATGAACAGAATGCTATTATTGCTGCCAACCCAGCGCTTGCTGCACGTGTAGGTAAAATGGCTATGGCTGCTCAGAAGCGTATTAACATGGCTTATGGTGGTATGGTTAAAAAGGGATACGCACCAGGTGGCGCTGTTCAAACCTCTGAAGAAATTGCTGCTGCTCAAGCACAGGCTGAGAAAGAAAATGCAGATCGTTTGCTCAATGATAATGATCCTAGCAATGACTATTTAGCTAATAATACAAGTAGTGGTTCTACAGGCAGTGGCCCTAGTCAGGCTGATGTAGATGCAGCACAACAACGTTTAGCTGATGCAAAACAAAGACTAAATGATGCTATGGCTGCATCACAGGCTAACCCTGAAGATGAAGCATTAGCAGAGGCTGTCACAAAAGCACAGGCAGATGTTAACGCTGCACAGGCTGCACTTAATAATGTTTCTTCTGGGTTTCAATCGGTAAATGTCCCTAGCCCCGGAGAGGTACGTGATACTCTCATAAATGATCCCGGTAGTGTAACAACAACTGCTGATGTAGAAACTACTACTGACGAACAAAAAGAAGCAGGTACCATTGAAGAGGGTACTGGTCAGGTAGACACAAAAACAGAAGCAGATGTTACAACAGTTGATACTACTAAAACAGTAGATGATCCTGATCAAATAACAACAGAGACATATCAGCCTTTAGAGGTTACTGCTGATGTTAATGACATTATGGAACGCCTTGAAGAGGTTACAGGTGAAGTAGGTCAAAACGCTCTAGTAAAAGCTCAAACTATGTCGCCAGACGAGTTAGCTCAGCTTGGTCTAACTGCTGCTCAGATTGAGAAAGCGCAGACAGTACAGGGTGCGCCTACTCGTGTAGTAGAGGAAGGTGAGCTTATTGATGGTTCTACTGTCGATATGGATCGTGTCAAGAAAGAGACAAACTTTGAGGCGGCTACTGGACAACCCTCTGAGAACGCCACAGTACAAGGCCAGCTTGGTCAGCTAATGGCAGATTTTGAGGGTACTAACCCTCCACCTTGGGCTGCAGGTGCCTTACGTGCTGCGGCAGCTATGATGGCTTCACGTGGTCTTAGCGCCTCCTCTATGGCAGGACAGGCTGCAGTACAGGCTGCTATGGAAGCTGCCCTACCTATCGCTAATGCTGATGCACAAACTTTTGCTAGATTTGAATCACAAAACCTAAGCAACCGTCAGCAGGCTGCTATGTTTGCAGCAGAACAACGTGCTAAGTTCCTTGGCCTAGAGTTTACACAAGAGTTCCAAACTAAGGTTGCTAACGCCGCTAAGATCAGTGACATTGCTAACATGAACTTTACTGCTGAACAGCAGGTAGCACTAGAAAATGCTCGTATGGCACAGTCTGTTGACCTAGCTAATCTACAGGCTGCTAATGCTAAAGTTCTAGCAGATGCTGCAGCTATGACTCAGCTAGACCTAACTAACCTAACTAATCTGCAGCAGGCAGAAGTTCAAAACGCTAAAGCATTCCTACAGATGGATTTAACTAATCTTAGTTACCAACAGCAGGATAAGTTATTTAAAGCCCAATCTATGGTAAAAGCTATGTTGTCTGATCAGGCTGCTACCAATGCTGCTAACCAATTTAATGCAGCTAGTGAAAATCAGACAAATCAATTTATGGCTAACCTGACATCACAGATTAGTATGTTTAATTCAGAACAGTTCAATTTAATGGAGCAGTTTAACGCGGGTCAAAGTAATGCTATGTCCCAATTTAATGCTAACCTTGAAGCTGCTCGTGAACAGTTTAATGCATCTAACGCTCTTGTCATTGCACAAGCAAACGCTAATTGGGCGCAATCATATACGCTAGCAGATAATGCAGCTATTAATGCAGCAAACCGTGATGCCGCTATGTTCACAAATGAACTAACTATGGCAGGCTATAATAACATTCTACAGTATGAGCGTGATTCTATTAGCTACGTATTTAAAGCTTTTCAGAATGAGAAGCAGCGTGAGTTGCAGCTTCTTATTGAAGAGATGCGTAGAGATGTTGATTTAGCTAAAGCGCAGGCAAATATTGATTCTGCAAGAGGAGAATCACGTGGTGCAATGGAAGCCATTGTACTAGAAAAGGTTTTGGATTGGCTTCCATTTTAATTAAGGAAAAGATAAATGGCAGGATTTTTTGAATCTGCACAAGATGTTTATAAAATGCAGACACAGGCTATTGAATCTTTAGCTAACTCTCAAGAGGCGGCTGCAGATGGTATTATGGCTAATGCTGCAGAAGAAGAGGATCAAGGTGTACTTGGCTCTCTTAAATCATTTGTTAACGATATCAGAGCATCTCGTGAAAAGCGTAGACAAGAGGCTGCTGAAGAACCAGTTGTTCCTCAAACAAAATCTAAACCTACTATTTCACAAGAGCTTGTTGATGCATTTATGAATGAGACAAAGCTACGTTATCCAGATATGGTAGACAAGGCACCTAATAAGCCTCTAGATTTTAGTGATGCGGCTGTTGAAAAACAGGAAGCGCCTAAGCCTGAATATCAGCCAAATGAAAAGATAAGTAACGCCCGTACTGAAGAGCGTATGGGCTTAATGGGTCAGGACACAGTTAATGAAGAAACGATTACTACTACTGACAGCAGTACTAGCTCTGATACCCCTAGCCTCATGGAACCCCCAGCCAAAAAAGTAGAAACGCAGGACGCAGTTGAACAACTACCACCTGCTATAAAAGAATCGGTAGAAGAGGCTGCACCAAAATCAGATAAAGAAGTTAACGCTGCTATATTTGATGCAACAAACTTCTCAGGAGAAATAGCAACACCCTCTGAAGGTGATGATATCTTAACTTGGATAGCTCAAAATACGTATGGCCTACAAGAGGATGATCCCGCTTTCAAAAAAGCATTCAAAGCTCTTACAAAAATAGACCCACAAAAGACGCCTTGGTGTGGAGCATTTGCGGGACATGTTCTTAGAAATGTAGGTGTTGATTTACCTTCTGATGCACAGAAAAACCCTGACCTAGCATTCAACTATTCAAGTTTAGGTGAGGAGGTTTATAACCATAACCCGACAACAAATAAAACATATGCAGGTAGTATTGACGCTGTAAAACCCGGTGATCTAATTGTCTTTAATAAAGCAAACAGAAAGCGCAACGGTAATTTTAATTGGGCATTTGGGCATGTTGCTTTTGTGGTAGGTACTGAAGAGGATGGTTCTATCATTGCAGTAGGTGGAAATCAAGGCGGTGATGCTCGTGGTGGTGGTGCTATAATTACATCAAGGTATTCTCCTGATGTTATAAAAGAGAACTACAAGGGTGGTTTTACTGTACGGCGCATTACAAATGACAGCTTAGAAAAAACAGACCCATCAATTATTGCAGCACTAACTAAAGATATAGCACAAGGTGGGGCTGGTTTATAATGTTTGGTTTACCCCTAGAACTAATCACAATGTTGTTCTCCACCGTCTTAGGTGGGATTATGTCTATTTGGGGGCAATCAATTAAAGCCAAACAAGCACAAAACGAAATGCTTATGCAACGTGCTAATTTTCAAAGAGAGGCTGTAGCTGATGCACGTGATGCAGGTAAGACAGACAAACACTTTGCATGGACACGTAGACTAATAGCTCTATCTGCTGTGTTCTCAATTATCGTATTGCCAAAGCTAGTCGCTGTATGGTATCCTGATGTTAGCGTTTACGTAGGATACACAGAGGTTCAAGGTGGCTTTATGAACTGGTTATTTGGACCAGAGGAAGCTGTGCAATGGAAAATGGCACGAGGCTTTGTTATCACTCCACTAGATACACACATTGTTTCCGCAATTGTGGGATTATACTTTGGCGCAGGATTTACTAAGTAGGTTATATTATGGACTCTAAAGATATTCAAGCACAGGCTTTTTCTGGCCCCGTTCCCGGTCAATCTCTTACAGATGAACCCGGTGCGTTCCCTTGGGAACAACCACCTATGTATAATGAAGTAGATGACGCACGTAATTATTATATGAAGAAGATTGCTGACGAAGAGATTAGTGATAACCTTTTAGATATGATGGATTTAGGTGTTCCTATTAGTGTTATTTCTGGATCAATGTTAAGTAAGGGTGTCATGAATGGTATCCATACTGTAGATGTTAAACTACTTCTAAAGCCTCAAATTGGTGTATTACTTAAGAACATGGCTGAAGAGGCAGGTATCTCATATAAAGAAACCATGAATGAGTACATTGATGAAAGACCTGCTAAAGAACGTAAGAATAGATTGAAGTTAGCAGCTAAACTTTCCCTCAGAAAATCTCAGCGCAATAAAGATGAAGGTGATATTCTTCAAGAGGCTGTAGCAGAAGAAATCGTGGAAGCGCCACAAGAACAAGAAGAGCCTAAGGGCTTAATGGCTAAGGAGTAAACACTATGTTAACAGGCGCATATAAAGCGGGTCGTGCTAAGGGTTTTACTGAAACCTTCCTTGGTCGGATGGAGAAACGTGAAGAAGAACGTAGTAAGTACGTCGATTTAGCTATTGATAGTGCAAAACGTACAGCACCTAAATATGCTGCTGGCGAGGCTAATGCAAAACAAATAGAAGATATGATGTACCAAATGGAAGAAGATTTTGGTATAACTAATGAAGAGTTTATTGGATTAGTACAGAACTACGATATTAATAAAGTTTATGAGAATGTCTATGCAGCTAAAGCTGTAATGGATAAGAATAATATTGCAGGGCAGATTGATAAAAGTTTAATCTTGGGAAGCCTTACTCTACCAGAAAAGATTAATTTAGGTGATAATGTAGACCCAACAAAAGCTCTACGTATGGTTTTAATGGGTGTATCTGCTCACACTGATCCAAACAATAAATCAGAATCACATAGAACAGGTGCTATTGGTAAAGCTATCTCTGATGTGTTTGCATTGAACCCACGCTTGTCTGCAGAAGATATGATTAAGGGTATGCAGATAGCGGGTGTTCCTATTGAGACATTACAACAGTATGAAGCATCTGGTGGTATTAAGCAAAAACCATTCCCACAATTAAAAGCATCTGGTCCTTTTCAAGGTGTTGAAATTGATTACACAGCAGATAACTTTAATACTACAAAGAATCGTTTTGCTAATGCTTTTGCTCGTATGGGTACAAAAGGTCAAGCATCCGATGTAACAGGACTAGCAGAGCTTACACAAGAGCAGCTTGCAAATACTGTGTTTGGTGCAGGAAAAACAAAAGAACAGATTTATAAATTTGTTGATAATGCTGGGATGACAATGGCTCGTCTTGAAAAGGCTCTTATTGCTAAAGGTCTAAATGTAGGTTTTGCAAACCGTAATGTTCGCATGGATGTTATGGGTAGTATTGTAGGCCGTATAGGTCAAGACCTTGGAGATACACAAGAGTTTTTATCTATGGTCGAGAAAAGCCCTGCGATAGCTGAGCGTATCGTTGAGGTGTACGGTAATGACCAGATGATCACAGATGAAGAGCTTGAATATATTATGTCTGGTGAGCGTACAACCATTGATGATGGTGTACCTGTGGTAGAAGCTCCTGAGGGTGAAATGAAAGTAAAGCCTGAAGAGGCACCTTCTATTACTGAACAGACAGAAGAAGCACTTAAAGATTTTGATGTAACTCCAAATGAAGAGCAACAGCTAGCCGCTGATGAAATCCCCACAGTGGCTGATCCTGATGTACCGTCTTTACGTGAGGGTCCAGAGGGTCTGACTATGTTCCCAGACGTAGTACCACCACTAAACATTCCTGAAGATGTTATTAGTGAGGATACACTCTTTACTGCAAACCTTCGTAAGATTGCTGCACAGAATGATATGACAATAGATGAAATGCTAGGCACACCTGGTGGTGGACCACGTGCATTAGCTCTTCAAGCTATGAAGGATGCTTGGAAGCCTCAGATGGAGAAATACACTAAGGCTGAATGGAAAGCTATGGATAGAGATGAACGCAGAGATCGTGGTCTTCCAGTTCGTCCTATTGATATGTGGGCTGCAGGATCTAGCAACTTCAAAGATCAAACGCCTTGGTATGAAGCATTCTCTTCACGAGATCAGGTGCAAGCAGGTGACGCTGAGAGCCGCCTAGATGCTGAAGGTAATGTTAAGCCTGACGTTAAAGCTGCAGAGGACGAAGACCTATTTGAGGATATCAATTCTGCAATTCTTGAAGCTGCACTAGAGGATAAGCCTACATTCGCATCTATCTTTGAGGCACGTGCATACTCTGAGCAGTGGTTAAAAGAAAACATACCCGGTTATGAAGAGTGGATGACAGAAACAGGCTATTCAATTGAGCGTGTTGCATTGGATATGTTTAACGAACTAAAAGCTGTAGATACACCAACTACAACACCAAGTAATGTAGATTCTGAGGCCGAAAGCTTAGCAGACGAACTATTACAGTAAGGAACGGCAATGTCTTATACATACTACACAGAAGAGAGTATGAAGGATAAGAAGCTGTCAGATTTAGAGAACAACAAAGAGTTCCTTACTGATGCTATTACCTTCCTTCGTAGTACTCGTAAAGGGTACACGGACGATGACATTCGTGCTGCAGGTAAAGAGCAAATTGTTTACGATATCCTAGAACATTTCCGCGTACAGAGTACAAATGAAATGACTATGGCTAAAGATTACTACTATCTTGAATCGCCAGAAACCTCAGATAAAGATAAGCAAGCTTTTGGGCGCTTGATGTATGCATTTGATCGCGCCAAGGGAGAGGGTTGGCTTGATGGTGGTGGTGCTAAGATACGTGACTATGCAGAGGGTATTATTACAGCCCCTACAACGTATGTTACAGCACTGTCCATCCCTTTCACTGGGGGTGCAGGTGCCGCTGCCGCACAGGGTACTAGAGCAGCCTCTTTGATGGCTTTACGTGGATTGGCTAAAAAGCAACTAGGCAAAGCTGCAGTAGTTGGTACTATTGATGGTGCCATTGCTGGTGGAACAGCTTATGGTATTGAGAAACTAAAAGAGGAAGCTGGTAAAGAGATTGGCGAAGATTATGATGTTAATCTAGTCAATGTTGGTGCTTCTGCTGTATTAGGTGGCACAGTTTCTAGTGGTGCTTATTTAATAGGCAATCAGTTCCAAAACAGAGCAGCTAAAAGACTAGCTAGTACTATTGCCACAGGTAGAGAGACTAGAGCAGCAGAGATTGCTGCAGCCCAAGAAATGGCTAACAATACACTGTTACAAGCTTCAACTAAAGAAGGTGACAGTGAGCTTCTAAGTTATACAACAAGTAAGATACTACGCTCTATTGATCCTAAGCTTGTACAAGAGGGTGTTGATGTTAAAGAAACCATACTTAGTGCAGACCTACCAGATGGTTTAATTGGTGGTTTTGACAGAGGTACGATCAAGCGTCTAAGCGCTGCATCATTTGAGCTAGCTAAAGAGCTAGGTGTTAAGCCTGAGAAAGGTCAACGCATCACAGAGTTTCTAGCCCAGCGCATGGAAGCGGGTGATGGCGTAGCTATGTTTGATGAAATAGCTAAGAAGTACGGCCTATCCAAGCGGCAGCTAAGCGCAGCATATGCAGCAGAAGTATCAGAGGCTGCTCGTACTCTTGCTGCACAGCGTAACCTTGTAAGCCGTGGTGGTGTTAAGGTTAAGCCTATTGATGTTAAAGAGTTCAGACGTAAGCTAGATATGCTGTATGATGAAGGTATGTCATCTATCTCAGGGCGTGAGGCTACAGAGCTAACACAAGCACAGCTAGACGCTATGACAGGTGTATCAGGTAAAATCTGGCGTGGTTTTAAAGAGGTTGAAAACCTTCGTCGTGCGTTTATGACATCACAGCCTGCAACCACAATGCGTAACAATATCTTTGGTGTAGCCATGACAGGTATTGACATGGTTGATAATATCTATGCTGCTGCTATTCGTGGTGTCAGAGGTGAGGGTGCTGCTGCAGCTTCTACGTTTAGAAATAGTGCAAACACATTAACATACCTTACGTATGACAACTACGTGTCTGAAGCATTAACAACAATGCTTGCACAGGAAGCACCAGAAAAGATGGCACGTGTGTTCCTTGATGCAGCGCAAGCAGAGTCAAACGTTGTTAAGAACACAGGTTTAGCTAAAGTAGGTAACGCAGTTAATGTGCTGAACACAATGTCTGACCACGTGTTTAAACGTGCTGTGATTACAGCTTCTATTGATCGCCAGTTAGGGCAGCTAGGCAATAAGAAGATTGGCACATCCGTAATGGAAATGCTAGAGAAAGGTACACTATCTCTGCTCCCAGAGGATGTACTAGACAAGGCTATGAGTGAGAGCTTTGCGTTTACCTTCCAACGCCGCTTTGGTGGTAAGGGTGCCAGTGAGACTAATAAGTTTGTAGGTAAAACAGTTAAGTTTATCCATGATTCAGGATTGACTGTGGCTATCCCATTCCCTCGTTATATTGCATCACAGGCTAAGTTCATCAGTGACTACACTGGTTTAACTATTGCACGGCGTGGTTTTAAGAATGCCATGACAGAGGACTACGCCCGTTTCATGACAGGCGCTACAATGTTTGCTGGTGCGTATAGCATTCAGAAAGACAACATTGAACAGGGCCGTGAATGGTTTGAGGCTGAAGGTAGAGATGGGCAAATCTACAATGCACAAGCTGCGCTGGGTCCAGCAGCCGCAACGCATTGGACAGCTAACATGGTAGCTCGTATTATGAACGGCGAAGAAATCAAAGACCCGTCAATGCTGCTACGTGAGTTTGTTAAGATCGCAGGTGGTACAGAGTTTAGACCTAATGCAGGTATAGCTGATAAGATGTTCCAAGCTGTAGAAGCAGGAGATATTACCCCAGCGCTTGATACTTTCTTTGACTACTTTGCTTCATACACATACCCTGCAGCAGTTGTGAAAGATTTTTATGGTCAGTTTGATCCACGTTCATCTTATCTACCAGAGACACGTGATCCTACAGCAACATCATACTACGTAGAGATTCCTATCTTTGAGAAAGGTTTCAATCTACGCATGGCTAGCTTCCAGCGTATGTTTAGACAGCTACCTGATTTTAACTTTGGTGATATGGATTTGCCAGAGGGGATCACTGAAGAGCAAGCCCGTTCTATGTTTAAGTATGCAGGACTAGGCGCTCGTACACAATATCAGACTATGATTGATCCTACTAAGGGTGACACAGGTTACGACATGATTAGGTTTGACATCTTTAGTGATGGGCCTATTCGTGTGCAGAACCCTCTGGTCAAGCAGGTCACTGGTTTTGTGGGTACACAGCCTAAGAATGAGCTACAGCGTGAAATGTCACGGCTACAGATTGATCCTTTTAAACTGTATAACCCATACAGAGAGAAGAACCCAGCGCTTGAAGTTCTAGTACAATCATCACTACAGGGTGCTTTGGCTGCAGAGATTAATACTCAACTGCTAAGCACAGAAGAATACAAAGCAGCAGACAGCAAGAAGCAAAAGATAGCGGTTCAGAACTTTGTTAAAAATAAGATTAGCGATATGCGTACTGCAGCTAAAGAGCATCTAGCCTCTATGGCTGGTAAGAGTCCTGATTTTGATGCCTATGTTCGTGGTGAAGTACAGGCACAATCACGCCAAGAGCGTAGCATGGCTAACCTTTACTGGGAGTCTGTCAGGGGTGAGTTTGGTTATGACGATATGAGTTATAACAAAGCTGTGGGTAGTATCTATGATGATCCAGAGCTTGATGATTTAGAGAAACAAGCCCGACATACTACAATGGCCCTCATATATCTCAACGGGGGCAAACAAACAAATAAACTCTTTAAGAGTATAGGTAATTAAAAGAGGGGCCAAACGGCCCCTTTATTTTATTCCATGCATGTCTGCTGTATGTTTTGTCCATAGTACTGCCTCTGTGAACTTAAGCAGGGCTTCCTCTTTCTCTTGACTCTCCCAAAGATTATCACTGATAAGCTGTTTAATTTCTTTAATCTGATTTTCTAGTGTGTTAATAAAGATTTTCTTTTTAGCATCAGTGAAGGCTTTAGCTTCGTCTTCTATTTTCATAAACCTTCTTTCATAAATACCTTAACCCATTCAGCACAGATATCACTACGTACAATGTCATCCACACCAAACTCAATAATGGGGATAGGCAACATATGCTTCTTTGCTAGATGAATGATCTTTGATAGACCATCTGCTTCTTTCAAATCTGACTGTTGAATATCACCATTGAGTACAATTGTACTACCTTCACCTACACGGGTCAACAACATCTTAAGCTCATGTGTCGTGATGTTCTGTGTTTCGTCTACAATTATAAAGGCATTATCAAAGCTGCGCCCACGCATAAGAGCAATAGGTGCCATTTCAATGTTTCCATTCTTTATTCCTGTATCTACGGTGCCTTTACCTAAGTGTTTCTGCAGTACATCAAGTACTGGTAGCGCCCAAGGATACGTCTTTTCTTCGAGGCTACCAGGTAGGAAACCTAGGTCTTTACCAACAGCCACATGAGGGCGTGTTATAATGATCCTATCTATTTCCTTTAGCGTGTATAGGTCTGCTGCATAGGTAGCGGTAACATATGTTTTACCTGTGCCAGCACACCCAAGTACGATGACCTGAGTGTTCTCGCGCATTGCATCCCATAAAGCCTTTTGATTATCAGTACGAGCAACAAAACCTGATGTCTGCTTATTAGCAGCGCCTTTGTAGTTTGTTTTGCGTCTACTTCTCACGGGCTTCTTTGGAAAATCTGTAATGTTATCATCCATTGATTGCTTCTTTGGCTAGGTCTACTGACATTTTAAACCATTCACCACCACTATGTTGCTCACAAAGTTTCTTTGCTAGTTTATGTGCAGCCTTTTCAGCTTTACGCCTGTTACTGACAGGTAAGGTATAGACCATTTCATAATCAGCAAAAGGTGAGCTAGTTTGAAAACTACCTAAACGTTTCTTTGGCTGTACTGTCATACCAATTTTTACCCAACCTGGATATGCATTTTCATTGACAACTATGTAGATATAACCTTCTTTCTGCTGTTCTAATTTAGTTTCAGCTAATAGTAGGTCTTTAGTTTTAAATCGTCCCGGCCCTAACAACTCATAGATGTAGCTGTATTTAGGAATGTAATTACCATCTAGATATAAGCGTGTTTTATTAGTTTTTTCATCACTTTTTTGACCACAGGATTTACATTTAAATGTTTTATTTTTCCAGCTTTTATGCCAGTTGTTATCGTTTAGTTCTACGCTACATTTCTTACATGTATGCATATTAAACTCCTTTCGGCACCTCACTGCAGTAAGTGATTGCCCATGCATCTTCAGTTGGGGCGGTAGCCATAAGGTTTTCGTCCAACAATTCTTTAGCCATCATGCATATTTCATAATCTGGAAATAGCATAGGGGCAGGATCAATTTTATAGAACTGTTGTCCCATAAACAATATGGCTACCAAAACATACATTAGTCAGTGCCAACGATATGTTCTTGATACAGTTCTGTACCTGTTTCATAAGCGTATGTACCTGCTGGTACTACTACTTCTTCAATAACACCAACAGCAAGAAATGCAGTTACAAATGTTACGAATAATGTTGCGAACATATTAATCTCCTTCTAGATTTTTCTGCAACTCTGTATAACCACCAATGTGGTTACCCTGTGAATCCCATACTTGTGGTACCGTCTTTATATCAGCCTTTTTGAAAAGGTCAAGTACCCATCGGGATGACTCTAATGAATAGCAAGTGTAAGCTATTCCGTTCTTTTTTAGTAACTCTGTCGCCAATGTACAGTAGCTACAATCACTTCGTGATACGACTACGTAGGTCATCTTTTCTCCACATTAGTTCATATAGTAGTTTCTTTTGTTCATACTCAGACATGATCATCCAATCGCGTATCTCGTCTGTAGTGCGTAGGCACCCCACGCAGTATTCACCTTCTATTCGGCAAACCTTTACGCAGGGTGACGGTACCTTACCTAGGCTGCGGTTAGGTCTACGATTTCGCATGAGTCACCTGAACAAGCTAGAGTCTGCATAGCTGCAGTGTTATCTTCTTGCTCATACTCTGATAGCTTAGTCCAATCAATACGCTCTGGCATCTGTGCTAGTAGCTCTTCATACTGTTCCTTTGTGCAATCCTGATAGGGTGCTTGCTGATAAGTATGGTCAGAGTGTGGTAGGAATGATACGCCTGACATCTCGTCAAAGTGTTCGTATACAAACGCACCTACAGCTAGCCATTCCGAATCCCGTACTGAGATAGTCACTGATGGTTTATGCTCACACCAGTGTCGCTGATACGTAAGCCATGTTTCTAGCTGCTCAATAGCTGTCATATCATTACGTGTAACTGCACCTGCAGGGGCTTTCTGTGGGAAGCTAAACACTGTAGTACTGTCAGGCTTAAACACGCAAGGCTCATTAGGGATACCATTATCAATCATGAACTGTGTTAGTGGGTCTTTGTTATCGCCACGTACAGTACGTATGTAATAGGGGCTATGGCGAGAGTGTATACCACTGGCGCTATCCACCAACTGCGAGACAGTGCCTGATGGCTTGACGCAGGTAATAGCAGCGCTATGAGGGATATCAAGACGATCAGCCCACTCAGCGTTAGTGGCGACAGCAATATCTCGTAAATGCTCAAGAGTCTTCTCCAATCCTTTGTTCGCAGATGTCATAAGAGGGTTGTCCATGATACCTGTTAGGCTCACACCTAGTAGGCGCTCCTCTTCTGTGTTACGCTGCCAATCCTTAGATAGGTATGGAAACTTAGTGTAGCTAGATTGAATTGTACCCAAGATCGTAGCAAACTTTACTTTACGTTCAATATCATCAATATTGTCTGTGGCGCGGATAACGCACTCAGTAAGGTTGCAAAACTGCGCTGATCTGAGGATGATCTCACTGCATGGATTAGTACCAAATTCCCAATTACTATCCCTTCGGTTATATTTAGCAGCCTGTTTCTGTGATGCTTCACGGTTGAACACACCACGCTCACCTGATTTAGACTCCACAAGGGCTGTCCATTCACGCATAAACGTTTCAATATCTGGTTTCTCTGAGTAGGCTACAGAGTTATTAGCTAGCGCACGGTGCGCTGCTGTCTCCCACCATTGCCCTGATTTAGCATGGCGCATACGATCATCACTTAGGTTAGACAAAGAGATCATAGCAGAACGGCGTACCCCACCGACTACCACTATTTGTCCTATAAAACACATTAGATCGTGACATTCCATGCTAGTAAGCTTACGGCCTTGTGCGCCTTTAAATGTAGACACAGCAAAGTTAAATAGTTCAACTAGAGGCGCTGGGCCTGAAGCTCGTCCACCAAATGTTTTTAGTCGCGCACCTGCAGGGCGTACCTTTGATACATCCCACTTGGGAATCTCACCTGTCCATAGTAGTGCCAATAGTTGACGGAATGCTTTCGCCCAACCTTCTTTGCTGTCTTTGACTACAATGGTTGTTTCACTGTCAAATAGCTGTTCTGGTACCTCTGGTAGCTTACTGATGTACTGGCGCTCTACAGAGAACCCTACGCCTGTACCACACAATAGGATAAACATAGCTTCGTCAAAGCGTGTAGGCTTGTCTACAGCCACATAAGAGCAGTTGTACATACATGTGTTATCACGTGCTGCTGCTGCCCCTGCTGTCATCATAGATCGCATAGAGGGCATAATCTCTAGGTTGAGGATAGCCTCTTCAATCTGATTGATGTAACTGTCATCACCTGCAATAGGACGGACAATGTTATCCATATAACGTGATACTGTTTCGTCCCAATTCTCACGGCCTTTACCATCAAAGTATTTAGCATAACGTGATTTATGGATAAATGATTGATAGTCTGTCGGTAAATAGTTATTCATGTCTCTATCCTCATTAATAGTTTGGAAAATTAAAAAAGTTTGATATGCAGTAACGTCCTCTATTTGGTACATCTGCGGTATATTTTACAGGCGTTACCTCATGGGCTAGCTTCATGGACATAGCTAATGCTCTATTATGCTTGCACTCAATCGTTACATCATCATCAAGTATAATATCCCCACCTTCAAAACCTTTAGGTTGCTTGAATGCCCAAAACAACATAGTCATAACGCTAATGTCCGAATGCTGTCCGTAGTTATCTTTGTCTTCATAATATAGTATCTGAATAGACTCTGTAAGTTCTCCAATGGTTAAAGCATCAAAAGCCCAATGTGAAGACGCAAGTGGTCCTATCATCTCTTGAGACATGTATTTTCTAGTATTTTTAAATACGTTAGAGGCTTCAGGGTCTTTAAATACTTCGTGTAAGAACACAGCATTAGTATGTTTATCCTCTGTACCGCCCGTGTTTTCTCTACGCATAACGGGTTTAATGTTAAGATCAATTTCTAACATCATGCGAGACAATGCATCATCCGTAAATACATTATCGAATACCATGTAGGGTCTACCTGATTTGGTAAGACCTGGTGTTATAATTATATCACTCAACGTTTATCTCCTGATCCTGCAATTTTACCACGGCGTTTACGATCCTCTAGCTTTTGAAGGTTATTATTGGCTAGGTCTGCCATGTTTACGTTTAGGTCACGACACAGAGCAGCAATATACCACAAGCAATCACCTACTTCGTCTGCAATAGCCTCACGGTTAAATGTTCCATCGCGTAAGATTTTCTTTACCTTGTTTGCTACCTCACCTGCTTCTGCAGCTAAGCCCAGCGCTGGGTAGATTACTGCATGTTCTGCTTTATAGATGGCAGTATCTGCAGCCTTATTTTGATATTCATTCATTTCCATATTAACATAATCTTCTTGGTAGTGCAGTATATCCATACCTATGCCCTCTCTTTCACAGTTAGGTTGTCTATTTTTAAATCATCAACATCATACATCACATTAGTGATTAGATCATATACATCTTCCTCATGATTATCATCAAACGAGGACAGTATATTATTATCCTCGTCCATCTCTACAACAAACGTGACGCTGAACTTTTTCATTTATGGTTCTCCACGTATCGCTTACGCAAACGGTTAAGGTACCAGATAGCTTTATCAATGTCTTCAAGACCATTCTTATATTCATGCCGCCACAGATACTTTAGTACGTTTGCTGCATGAGGTGCTGTGGTGCCTGACATGTTTTCTGTCATTGCTTCAATAGCATCAATACACTCTATCCCTGCTTGATTGTAGTGGGCAGGTTTGTTTACTGGATCAACTGTAACTGTAGTTAATGTAGGTTCGATTCTCATGCGCTTCCCTTTGTCTCTGTCCATCTATTGAGGCGAATTACGTTATCTTCACGTTCATATTTAACGCCACCATCAGCTTCTAGTTCTTCAGCTTCTACCTGTGCTACTGCTTCAGCATGAGCCTCAGGAAATACCTCTTGAAGGATTAAGCTTTTGTAGTAATCGTAGTCTTCCATAAACTCAGGATAGTCTTCTAAGAAACGCTCTGTTGCTGCCATAGTGATAGCAATATCCAAAGATACTTTCATGGCTTCAGCATGTTTCTCAGGACCGAAGATAAGCCCTGTGTTTAACCGTCCGTTCCAGTAACCTTCTTCGTCTTCTAGTGGACGCAAGACTATAGCTATCTCACCTGGTTGTACTTTGTAGCTCATCATGTTCTCCGTTTCACTTTTAATCGTTGTTCTTTCATGCGACTACCTTTCTCAAGTAACCAACCTTCTGGTATCACACGGTGCGCCCACTTGAAACCTTTTTGTTCACACCAATCGCAGTACCTAGACTTAGCACCTTTGTAAAGCTTTGAGTTAGCATTACTAAACACGAAGCGAATATCTAAGTTAGGATGCTGTCTCTGTATTTCAAGGTGTTTGCGTCTATCTGATGGACTGAAGATTCCTTTAGTTTCTATTATGATACCATTGTCTAATTCAAAGTCTGGAGTGTAAGTTCGGTACTTAAGGTCTTCCCACTCAATCTTAAGCTTTTCGTATTCTACTTTTTTCTGCCTAGACTTTAAAAACGCAGCGGCCTCTTCTTCAAGACCACTACGATAAGTTTTACTAAAGTGTCTACGCTTCATCGCCAAGGAATACGTAGTCTACTTCTGGTGGGTTTGCAGACTTTGAGGCACGACTTGGTAGTGTCTTTAATGTGGGATGACACTTGTGCTTGAAGCTACAAAACTTACATGCGCTGGGTAGTACAATGTTACCTGTAGGTTTACGATAGTATGTCTCAGGCACAGGTTCAAAGCAACGCTCAAAAGGTGCATCACTATCCATGTAATCTACTAAGGCTTCGATGTCATCCAGTACCGCTTCTTTGTCTACCTCAGAGGCATCCACGTATTTGAACTCACCATTCCCTTTGTTGACTACCCACCAACCACCAACATCTTTACCTGCTGCTGTGGCGTACCCTACAAGCTGTGCAATGTAGCCAAAGCTATCACCTTGTGCTAGCGCATCGAAGGATGCAAACTTGTTCTTGTATGACCACGGGGATGCAGATTTAACATCGTCAATTTTACCATCCATTTCCATGTCGTACTCGCCATTGATCTCTTTACCGTTTTTAAGCTTTAGCGTTACTTGATCATTGTCTTTGAACTCTTGTCCTGCAGCACGTAGCAAACCTTTGAACACAGCCTCAACAATATCG
>Ga0255777_10000158_pt1 | contig 59961 bp, 37 predicted proteins | sample 101ome_15_FD_179975 | JGI IMG/M metagenome (GOLD analysis project Ga0255777, IMG submission 179975) | Coastal salt marsh microbial communities from the Groves Creek Marsh, Skidaway Island, Georgia - 101402AT metaG (version 2) | ecosystem: Environmental > Aquatic > Marine > Intertidal zone >... | reverse complement strand
CGGAGGAATCTGAAGAAGAAGAAGAAGAAGAAGAAGAAGAAGACGTCGAAGAACACGCCGACGACGAACACGAATCCGAGTCCGCAAACACGCCTCCGACGACGAAGAAGAAGACTCGCCGACCCGGCGTCGATTAACGCGCCTCTCTTCGCCGCTTCGCCGAGACGACGCCGACGACGACGACGACGACGATCTCGCGCGGCGCACGTTTCATTCATCGATGCGATGCGATACGATACGAATCATACGTACCACACGTACGCACCACGCGTAGTACGTACTTTGCGAGACGCGCTCTCGAAATCGAAAACCCTTCAATTCAAAACAAAACCCTCGAGATGATGCGTGCACGATTGCGCGCCAACGCGCGCGTCGACACACGCCGACGCGCGACGACCGATCGATCGATCGATCCGCGCGAACGAGACGGCGCGAACGAACGAACGAACGACTCGAGCGACGACATGGCGGACGACGACGCGCGCGCGGTCGGTGCGAATGAAGATGGGTCGATGGATTTTGACCCTACGTTGAAGAAGAAAAAGTCGAAGAAAAAGGTGGCGCTCGATGTGTCGGACGACGAGGGCGGCGTGCGCGCGGCGACGGATGGCGTGGATGAGATGACGCTCGATGCCGGGGACGAGGCGTTCGGGAAGAAGAAGAAGAAGAAAAAGGACAAGGCGTTGGTGTTGGAGGAGGAGGGCGACGGGGAGGATTCGGCGGAGGTTGATTTAGACGCCGAGTTTGGATCGAAAAAGAAGAAGAAGAGCAGTAAGAAGAAGAAGGCGATCGAGGCTGAGGATGGTGTCGATGATGAGGCCGGTGCGGGCGCGAACGCGGACGAAGGGCGCGATGGGACGCACACGGGGAGCGGAACGTCGTGGGACGGGACGACGCGCGACTACCACTACGACGAGCTCTTGGGCAGAGTGTTTGGTATTTTGAGAGAAAAGAACCCGGCGTTGGGTGAAAAGGCGAAGACGATCATCAAACCGCCGCAAGTGTTGCGAGAAGGCACGAAGAAGACGGTGTTCGCCAACTTGATGGAAATCTGTAACGCTATGCATCGACCGAGCGAACACGTCACGCAGTACTTGTTGGCCGAGTTGGGTACGAGCGGGACGCTCGACGGGCAACAGCGTCTCGTTCTCAAGGGGAGATTCTTGCCAAAGGTTTTCGAGGGTGTCTTGCGGCACTATTTCATCGATTACGTCATTTGCAACATGTGCAAGTCGTCCGATACGCAGTTGGTGAAGGAGCAATCTTCGCGTTTGTCGTATTGCCGATGCCAAGCGTGCGGCGCGTCTCGATCCGTCGGCGCCATTCAGCGAGGTTTCGCCGCTTTAGGAAAGGGGGAAAGAAGAAAAGCGCGACAAGCGACGGGTTAAAACGACCGAGTCAACTGAAGAATTTGTTTTTAATTACACAAAACACATCAAACATGAAGGTGGAAGTTGGCGCGCGGCGCGCCAGTGACAAATTTCTTTCATTCTAACTATCCTCTTGATCCTCGGGCGCTTCGCACGCAGCCGCGCGCTTCGCCGCGTCCGGGTTCATGTTACAACGCCACGGATCGTCGTCGCCGAGCGCATCGGTGACCGCTTGCGGCACGATGCGCCATTTTTGACAGTCGTCGCACTGAATCCAAGACGTCTTCGCCTTTTGGGGCGGCGGCGCCGCGGGCTTCGACGCGGGCTTCGACGCCTTGGACACCGGGCGAGGCGCGGCGGAGCCCTTGCGCACAGTCGGTGCCGGACCCCATCGCACGGTTTGCATCGGGATCTGGAGAATCTCCTTGTTTCCATCGTCGTACGCAACCTCGTGTTCGCCAGATTCCGGTCGGAAACCCATGACGGTGCCGTAGTAGAAGCACTCGTCGCCCGGCCAGAAGACTTCAATCTCGCGCTTCACGACATCCTTACCGAGCGCTTCTCCGACTTGTTTGAGAACCTTGCTCACGGACTCGCCGAGACTGTGATCGGGATCGACAACGCGCACGGATTGACGCCATTTCTTCGCCGTGCCCTTGCCGCTCAAACGCTCAAACTCCGTCGCCGGAATGGTGAGCTCGTCGACAATGCATCGCTCGCGCTCGCGTCGCATGAGACAGTAACGCACCATCTCTTCACCTCGCTTACCGCCTGGAAGCAACACGCCGCGCATGCCGCCGCACCCGATCGGGATAGGCTTGAGGGCAAAGATGAGTCCGCCGTCGGCGTCGGGCTTCTTGACGCACTCCGGTCCAGAGTACGGCTCCCACATCTTCGGCAACCATCTAATGGTCGCCAGAGGAAGGTGGATCTTCTCCAACTCGTGTTCACCCTTTCCAAAGTATCGAATCTCGTGCGAACCCGTGACCTCGTCGAAGCTGACGATTTTCGCCGGGAAGAATTGCATGCCGCAGTTGAGACCCGGCGGCAAGATGTCGACGTTGTTACCGATGACGCCGCGTCCAATCTCGAGTCCGCGCGCGGCGAGGTAGTGAATGATCGGTTCACCCTTCATCTCGCCCGAACCGTTGAACTTGACCTCCTCTTGCCAGTGGCCCTTGCGCTTGGCGAGCTTCATGAAGGCGTCGAGGTCCATCTCCGTCGTCGTACGCTTTGGCAGCTTGGCGTAGAGCACCGTGAGGTTCCCTCCGTTCAAGACAGCCTTAAGTCCACCGCACTCGATCGGAACGGCGAGACCGCGCACGACACACTGCGCCTGAAGTTCGAGTTGGAACTCAGCCGCGGCCATGGCGGCCATCTCCTCTTCGGTGTACTTGGAGCGACTCGGCTTGCGCACCTTGAACTCTTCGTCGTCGTCGTCCTCGTCGTCAAAGTCGGACGAATCGTACTCTTCAGACTCAGAATCAGACTCAGGCTCATCGGAATCGTAATCGTCGTCGTCATCGCCGTCGTCATCCTCGTCGGTGTACTTTTTCGCCTTCTTCGCAGCGGCGCGCTTCGGAGGCTTCCCCTTGGACGCCGCCTTGCCCTTCTTCGCCTTGGCCTTCGCCTTGGCCTTCGCCGTTGACGCCGACTTGGGCTCGGGTTTCGCCACCTTGGTCACCTTGGGTTTCACATCCTTTTCAATCTTGGCCGCCTCGTCGAGCGCGGCTTCGACCATCTGCATAGCCTCGAGCTCTTCGGGATCCGGACCGAGTTGGAGGTAAATCTTAGATTCCTCGGGCAATTTTGTCGTCGCCGACAACTTGGCGTAGTACGGGACGTTGTATTCGAGTAAATCGTCCACCGCGATGCCCATCTGCGACGACACTTGCTCGAGTGTCATCTTATCTTCGTTCGTGACGAAGACTCGGTAGCCGTTCTGCATCGTCTCCGCGGATACGGTGGTGGCGCGTCCGCGCTTGCCCTCCTTTTCAGACTTTTCCGTCGCCTTTCTCCCTGGTTGCGCCTTGATGAGCTCGAGTCGAGTCGGCAAACCGTCGGGCCAGCGAGTGCGTTGTAAGCACAAGTAGATCCACTCGCGGTTACCGTCGTTGTAAAGAATTTCGTGCTCGCCCGAATCAGCCTTGTAATCGATGACTTCACCGGGGTAGAATTGCTCCACCTCTGGAAACCACATCTCGAGGCACCGACCGATGACGCTCTCGCGGTACACCTGACCCTCGTCGCGCAAAAACTTCCCGATCGGGATGCCGCGCTTGCTGTCGTCGTCAATCTCGGCCGCAGGAATGTCGACGGCGAGACGGATGGATTGACGCCACTTGCGCGTCGAGCCGCGACCACCCATGCGTTCAAACTCGACCGCTTGCACGACGCGCGACTTGCCGTCGCGATCGGTAAACTCAATGCTCTCGTCGCCGCGCTTGACGCCGGGTCGAAGAATGCCGTCGAGATCGCCGCACTGCACCTTGACTTCTTGCTCGTTCAAGACGGTTTGCGAGGAGTTCGCTCGAGACTGCTTGGGGGCCTCCTGCGAGAGCTCGCCCTTCGCCTTGGGCGGAATCGTAGCTTTCGCCGTCAATCGAATCGACGCGAGCTCGATGTTTTCGGGAAACTTGTGATGAAGCTCGAGCTCGACCGCGCCGTCGCGCTCGAGAGCGATCACAGCGAGTGCAAAACCCATGTCTTCGCGCATGTCAGACGTCCATCGCGTGCGCATGTCCATGAGAAGTTGCGATCCGGGGTGACCGCGAGCCAATCTCACCTTTAACATCATCGCCGGACAGTACTCGCCATCCTTGGTCGCTCCGGCCAAGTGTAAGCTTCGCAACATCGCTTTCTTCATCGCGTCGAGCGCGGCGCTTGCAATCTTACCACCGTGAATGGCCGCGATGGGCGGCGGCGCGCCTCGACGAGACGGTGCGCGGTCGCCAGTCGTCAAGTCGGTGGCGAGGAAGGAATCAGACGGCATACCGTCGCCGCGACGCGCTGAACGAGCATTGCGTTCGGCGGCGCGGAAACGTTCTTGCTCGGCGTCTTTCGCTTCTTGCTTGGCTTTCTCTTCTTCCGCCTTGCGCGTCGCCGCGATTTTCTTTTCGAGAAGCGGACGCACGCGCTTGAACATCTCCGTGACGATTTCGTCGCGCTCTGACGGAAGTAAATCCTTTTGACGCAAGCTCTTCAGATCTCGACCGAGCACGGACACCGCGCCTTCGTTGAGCATCTGCGATGCACCGGGTAGACCCATCGCGACGGCGGCTAAGGTGGCCTCACGATCCTCTTGAATGCGCTTGATGCGTTCCTCCTCCGTCATCTCGTCGAGCGTCTTGCGCGGAGGAGGCGCCAACCAGAGTCGAGTGCCCTCGAGTAAGTACGTGCCCTTACCGTAAAACGCACCCGGGACCCAACCGGTGTTCCACTCGATGATGTCGCGCCAGTCAACCTTGTGCATCTCGGCCACGTTGGCGACGTTTTCTCCGGATCGCGTAAAGTAACACAGAACGCCTCGCATCTCGAGCAATTCGCCCGGTTGCGGCTCAACCTCTTCTTCGACAGATTTGGTCTTTTTCTTCTTCTTGCCACCCTTCTTCGGTCCTTCGTTGCGAAGTAAGAACTGCACGAGATCGGTAAAAGTCGCGTGCGCCAACGGTTTGGTTCGAGTGCCGTTCTCCACCGGCAGTTCGAGTTCCGCGTCGCGCTCTTCAATCCAGTGGTCGGTGATGGCAACCTTCTTACTGATCGCCCAACCTTCCGCGGTTTTACCGTACTCCTCCGCGATGTGCGTGGCCGCCCACTTCGCACACTCGCCGTCGCAGTGAATGAAACACGCCTGGGCCGGGTGATTCTGACCGAGATCTTGGAAACGCTTGCACTTGCCGACGATTTCCGCGGTGCCCGGTAAGTGGTCTTCGCAGAAAGCGCGCGGGCAAGCCTCGCAACGGAAAAGAATACCACCGACGGCGGCGGCTTTACGGCCGCATTCGTGGCACGAGTGATGCGGGCACGACCATCTGTGGTAACGAGTGATGTCCTTCATGGTGATACCGATGCACTCCGGGTGAACCGAGACTGGACAGAGATCGCAACACACGATTTCGCCGCCATCCCAGCACGATTGGCACACCGAGCTGTGACCGTAGTCGCGACCAGCGATTTGCGAGCGCGGTTTCTTGGATTCCGGTCCAGTCTTGAGCTTGGCGTTGCGAGCTTCGCGCACGTGCACGGACGGTTCCCCGTCTTCCATGTCGTAATTGTTCGCCTTCAAGACGGTGTGACCGTCGATCTCAATCGTCGTCTTCGTTCTGGAACGCTTGCCGTGCAAGACGTTGGCGTTGTATTCCGCGGCGATGTCCTTGACGGATTTGTACTTGTTCGCCTTGGCCTCGCTCACCGCATCCTCCTTGACGCCCATTTCGTTCGCAATCTGAGACGGCAACAAAAAGGTGGAGATTGGCGCGGCTTCGGCTTTGCCCTCGATGTAATCCTCCGCGGTCATGACGTCGGCTTGGAGATCAGCCATCTTCTTGCGACGTTCGTCGCCCTTCGCCGAGCGATCCATGAGAATGTCTAACTCCTCATCCGTGGGCGGATCACCACTCGCCTTGCTAAAGACGGCGTCGACGCCGAATCGCAACATCGCGTACAAGTCGTTTCTATCGAGATTGTCCGACTGCTCCGCAGCCTTGGTCGAGCCGCGCGACACCATTTGCTCCAAAAAGAGCTTTTTCTCAGCGCGTTGCGTCATGCGCTCTTCCACGGTGCCGGCGGTGACGAGACGATAAATGTGCACCATCTTCTTTTGACCGATGCGGTGCACGCGCGCCATGGCTTGAAGATCCACTTGCGGGTTCCAATCGCTATCGAACAAGATGCACGTGTCCGCCGTCTGCAAGTTGACACCTAGACCACCGGCGCGAGTGGAAAGTAAGAAGGCAAACATCGGAGAATCCGGGCGGTTGAACGCCGCAATGTCGATGGAACGCTGCACGCGGTTGGTCGATCCGTCCAAGCGAGCGTACGTGTATCCTCTCAAGGTTAAGAAGTCTTGTAAAATGTCGAGCATAGACGTAAACTGCGAGAAAAGCACGACTCTGTGACCGCCCTCCTTCAACTTTTGCATCATGCGATCGAGCACCGCGAGCTTACCGGAAGCGTTGATGAGCTCTTCGACCGGAACGCCGTCCTCGGGCACGTCCGTGCCGCTAAAGAGAAACGGGTGGTTGCAACATTTACGCAGTTGCATCAACAGAGAATTGAGCTTTTGGAAGTTATCTGCGCCGCCTTGACCCTTCGTCGCCTTCTCGAGCGATTGGAGCGCCGTCGCTTCGCGCAACAAGAGTCTTCTGTACCAGAACGTTTGCGCTTCGGACAGAGGACACATAATCTTCGTCTCCGTCTTCGGCGGAAGAGACACTTCGACTTCACCCTTGACGCGACGTAAAATAAACGGACGCATCAAAAAGTGAGCCTTTTCGAGTAAGTCGGAATCAACCTTGTGCTCGGACGTGTTGAGATTGAAGGCTTTGTCGAACGGTTCGCTAGACGTAAAAATGTCTGGGTGTAAAAAGGAAAGAATGGCGTACAACTCGTGCAAGTTGTTCTGGATGGGCGTACCCGTGAGAAGTAACGTGTGTTGACGCTTGATGCGCTTCAACACTTGGTGCGCCGCGGTCTCTTCGTTCTTCACGCGATGACCTTCATCGAGCACCAAACAACGCCAGTACACCTTTTGAGTCAACGTGACGTTGAACGCCGGATTACACGCCATCTCGTACGTCGTCACCGCCACGTCGTACGACTCCGTGTTCGGCACCACCTCCTTACGTAAGCGCGTGCGTTCGTTCTCGTCGCCAGAGTGCAAACGCACGACGCGGAACGAGGGCGCCCACTTTTGTAACTCGTCCATCCACGAAGAGAGCACGGAGAGCGGACACACGATCAAGTGCGGACCGTTCGCATGACGCATTTCCTTGATGCACGCCAAGAATGAAATCGACTGAAGCGTTTTACCCAAACCCATCTCATCGGCCAAGATGCACGAGCACCCTTGATCGAACATGCCGACGTTCCATCGCAAACCTTCGAGCTGGTACTCGCGCAACACCGCCTTGATCATCGCCGGTTGATTCTCCACCGGCATGAGCACCTTTTGCGGCCCCTTGAGCGACGCCTCGTACTGTTCCGCCCGTTCCAAGATTGTACTCTTCACCTGCGGCGTGATGAACGGCTCGAGCACCCTCAACTGCGCCTGCAAGTACTTTGACCGTCTCGTGTGCGCGTCCTCGATGGCTTTGGCGATGTGTTTATTATTCTTCGCGCACGCCACCTCCTCATCCGTCGCCACCTTGGGCACTCTCGGCTTCTTCCGCACGTACTGTCTCTTCTCCTTCTGCGGTTCAAACACGTACTGCGTCCGCCCCGCGTTCTCCTCACCCTCGCCCTCGCCTCCTCCGCCGCCCAGCTCCTTTTCAAACACGCTCGGCTCGCCCTCCGTCAACGAGTAATTATTCGACCGCAACACCGGTTCCCCGTCCACCATGATCACCCTCGCCTTGGTCTTCCTCCCCGACCGTCTCGCCCCCAACGCCTCCGCGAGCACGTCCGCCGGTATCTCTCGCTCGAACGTCTCTCGCGCCTCAGCCTCGCGCGCGCGCTTCCCCGGAAGATGACGCGATCCCGCGCATTCCGCATCCGTCCCCGTCGTCCCGTCGTCCACCGTCGTCGCCGTCGTCACAGTCGTCTCCGCGCCCGTCTCCGCGTCCGTCTCCATCGTCGCCGTCGTCGTCTCCACCCCGTCGCCGTCCTCCGTCGTCATCGCGCGCCTCGAATGTCACCGCACACGAGATGCAACCCTCCGCGCGGGTGCACGCGACGACCGAGGAACGGGACGACGACGCGCGACGACGCCCGCCCGCGGATCACCGATCGACGCGAGAGTGCGCGAACGAACGACCGCGCGCGCGACCGTCGAGACGTGCGAACGTGCGTGCGTGCGAGACGCGCGTCGCGCTCTCGTCGTCGTCGCGCGCGCGTCGGCGCGCGCGAAAGGGTCGTCGGTCGTCGGTCTCGTCGTCGTCAATCGTTTGGGTTCGATCGGTGTACACTACGGACTCGGTAGTAGTAGTGTACTACTTGGAGGACGATCTGTAGTACCGTCGGCGACGCTCGTGTGTGGGTGTGGACAGTGATCGGCGCGTGGTGGGTGATGTATGGAGTGCGCGGGGCGTGTATGTACTAAAAGTATGTCCACGACGGGGCGTGAGAGTCGGACGCGTGGGTGGTGGACGTACGGTGGGTCGGTATTCGGACGTGTGGTCTATAAACAAGACTTTCATGTGCTATGTAGTACTACGTGTTTGTTGTTTTGGCGCGTGCCCACGGGCGCGCGGGACGAATGGATGGATGAATCGCGCGACTCGACGCTCGAGAGGGGCGACGCGAGAGCGCGGCGCGAGAGCGACGGGCGACGGCGAGGTGCGAAGAGATTGGCGCGCGCGCGAGGCGCGACGGTGTGTCGTGTGGGTGCACGCCTCGGCGGCGTGACGAATGACGCGAATCCACACGTCATCCATCGCGCACGGATCGTCGTCGATGGGCGACGACGGCGCGACGACGCGAGACGACGCGAGACGACGCGCGCGCGCGATGAGAACGCTCGACGTGAAAGACTTCAAAGAACGCGCGCGCGCGAACGCATCGCGGGAGACGAACGAGAGATTGACGACGCTCGATTCGATTCGGTTTCGCGCCCGGTAGTTGGAGAAAAAAATCAGGAGACGGCGCGCCGGACGTTCGTTCGGAAATGGGCGGATTACACGAGATCGATCGACGGGACGGGGGCGGTGGATTCAACGAGACGCGGGAGATGGGGGCGGTGACGCCCGAGGGAGGACGGGAGCGACGCGAGGCGCCGGTGTTTCCGAGTAAAGCGCCGTACGTCGCGTTCGTCGGGAATTTCCCATTCGACGCGAGCAAGGAGGACGTGTTGGCGACGTGCGGAGTGAAGGATGAATCCGTCGTGCGCGTTCGACCGATGACCGATAGGAGTCAGACCAAGGTGCGAGGATACTTTGTCGAGGTGACGGACGCGGAGACGCTTCGTGAGATGCTCAAGGCGGACGGAGTCGTCGTGGGCGATCGTCCGCTGCGCGTCAACGTCGCCGAGGAACGAAGAAATTCCACGGATAAAGGACGGAGACAATCGCACGATCGCGGTCAGAGGCGAAAATCCAATCAGAATCAGTGGACCGCCATCGGTAGTCCCGCGGGAGATAACATCGTTGAGCCGGCGGCTGAGCGTAAAAAGCTCGTGCTCAAACCGCGAAGCGTGGAGGCTGATTCGGGCGACGCCGCGTACGCCGGGTCGTCGTCCATCTTCGGAGGCGCCAAACCGGTGGACACGACCAAGGTTCTCGAAGAAGTCGAACGCAAGATCGACGCCGAGTTGCACCGCGAACCGATCAAGGTGCCGACGCCAAAGGAAAAACGAAAGACGCCGCCGACGCTCAAGACGCGCGAGGACGAACCGATGGCGGTGGAGGACTCCAACGTGTTTTCGCTCTTATCCATCGAGGACGACGAGTGATGCCGACGCCGGAAACGAAACGAAGCAAAATCAATCGCGCGATCATGAACGAGCAGAGTACATTTTCTTCTCTTGTTGTTGTAACAACGATACAGTCGACTACGTGTATACCACGCGCCTTTGCCATTCTAACTGGGCGTCTACTCTACCGCCATTTCTGCGTGCGTGCGAATGAGATTGCCGTGGCGATCGTGCGTGGGGGTGTCGATGCCAGCGTGCGAAAAGTATGACTGACGTGGGAGGCACCCGCGAGTTCGACGAATCGTGTCCTGCGTGTTGCGCACCCGCGCCAGTTGTCTGAGGTACGGCAACGCGTTGAGCAATTCGTCGTCGTTCGGGTTATCGATAAAGCTCGAAATCGGGAACGCGTTCTGCGGATGAAAGATGTACGAGTACGGAGAGTTGTCGACGATGACGGTCTGCGCCAAGTCTCTCCCCAGACACGTTAAATCTTTCACGTAGTTGCCCTGGAACGCGTAGCAATGGCGTCGGAAGAGACGCCATCGCACCTTCTCCCCGACGTCGAGCAAGTCCATCACGGGATTGGCGTACTTGGGTAAGCTCGCGGTGAAAACGACGAGTTCCCAATCCTTCGAGACCTCTTCGAGGAAGAAATCGACCCACGGTCGCTTGAGCACGTACACGTCCGTCATCTTCCCGTCGATCTCCACCGGCACGATGAAATCGCTGTTGGGCACCGGTTTGAAACTCGAGTGCACCAGAGTCTCGTCTAAATCCAACACCAAACACGGTTTATACGGTTTCGGTTCGGCCGCCGCGTCGGGCGACGCGTGCGAACGCCACTGCACGGGATCGCACTTTAAATCCATCTCGCCTATGAACGGGTCGCCCTCGTGCAAGACAAAGCCGCTCTCAAAACACGCCGTCGGTTGCGTCGTGCACGGCACGCACGACGACGCCACGCACGCGTTGGAACTCGACGATTTATTTATATCTTCCCGTCTCACCTCGGCGAGCTCCATTTCGCTCGCCGTCGTCGCGTCTCCCGGCTTTACGCAGCACCGCAGATACGAAACGAGCGTCGACCACGCCGACTTTTGTCCGCCTCTGCCGTCCGCGCGCGTCGCCCCGTCCACGCGCACCGACGCCGACGCCGACGCCGCGGTCGCCATCTTCACACTACCACCTCGCACACCGTCCCCTCGAGAAGACATATCCTCGTACGCCCCTCGTCCGTCGTCCATCGTCAACGACGAGCTCGTGAGCTCCTCGTCGCCGATGAACTGCGCGATCACGTCCGCGTCGCTCGCCCGATCGCTCCTCCTCGCCCTCGCCGCCGCCGCTTTCGCCGCCCGCGACTTACCCTCGCTCCCCGAGTTGGTCGATCGCGGACTCCACGGCATTCCTCGACCGGGCGTCGAGTGTTTCGACGCCGGGGACGATTCGAGCCTCGCCTTCGACTTCGTCCCGCCGTTCGACGGCGTCGCGGGCGCCACGACGCCGTCGGTCGCCTCGCTCGACGCCTTACCGACCGCGTTCGAGACATCGCACATCCGACTCTCTCGCGCGCTGTCATCGACGCGCACGGACGCACCGTCGCGCGCGAGGGCGCTCGTCGACGCATCGTCCTCGTCATCGTCGTAACCACCGATGCGTTCGATCCGCGTCAACGTCATCACCGTCGCGCGACGTCTCACGGACGCGTTCCCGACGTCAGACGCGCGCGAGAGACGAATCAGTCTTTACACCGCGTCTACTCGCGCTCGATCGCCCGAGACGCGACGCGCGTCGACCCTCGCGTCGTCGGATGACGCGACGATGTGTCCCGGAGACTTTTCGCGGTCACACCGCGCCGTCGTCATCGATGACGACCTCGTCGGCGCGCGCGCGCGTTCCGCTCGCCCGCGCGGCGGCGACGACGACGACGACGACGCGTGGACGGTCGGTGACGACGCGCGCGTCGAGCGACGCGTCGAGCGACGCGCGAAGCGCGCGAGACGAGGCGCGCGTGGAGATTTACCGGAAACCGTCAGAGGACGCGGTGCGCGCGTGGACGTCGCGCGTCCTTCGTCCGGACGCCCTGTGGCTCGCGCCGCTCACCAAGGGTGGGAATTACCCGTTTCGTCGTCTGTGTGAGATCGATTTCGGATGTCGAGTCACGGTGAGCGAGATGGCGTTCGCGAGGTTTCTGGGGAAGGGAAATCGCGTCGAGCGCGCGCGGGTGCGACGGGTGCGCGAGCGGGAGGATCTCGAGCGCACGTTCGGCGCGCAGATCGCGACGAACGCGATCGGGGAGGGCGTACGCGCGGGATTGATCGCGTCGCAGGAGTTTGGGGCGGATTTCGTGGATTTAAACTGTGGATGTCCGATTCACGAGACGTGGAAGCGCGGACTCGGCGCGGCGTTATTGAAAAAGCCGGCGAAATTGGAGCGGTTAGTGGAGGGGATAGCGAACGGTATCGACGTGCCCTTGACGGTGAAGATTCGATTAGGTATTGATGGTAGTTCGCAGGCGTCGAGAATCGCGGAATCGTTGGAAAACGCGGGGGCGAGCGCCATCGTCGTGCACGGACGCACCAAGGAGCAGAGGTACACGTCGGCGAGCGATTACGACGTCATCAAGCGACTGGTGGAGGAGCGCGCGATTCCGATCATCGGCAATGGGGACGTGTTGACGTATTACGATGCTGTGGATCGCATGAAATATTCTGGCGTGAGCGCCATGATGGTGGGACGTGGCGCGTTGATTAAACCGTGGATTTTTAAAGAGTTCGCCGAGGGTAAAGAGTGGTTACCGACGGCGCTGGAGCGCGTCGGAGTATACTACACGCTGCGCACGTACATGATGGAAAGTTTCGGCGACGATGACATCGGAAAGCGCCGATACGACGACTTCATGCCGTGGCACATGGGATTCTTTTGTCGCTACCGACCGCTTCCCGAAGCGTTGTTCGCGGGACGAGCCATCAACGATCCGTTGCTGCAATCCAGACTCGACGTCGCGGTGGAGGGAGAGTTACGCGAAGAGCTATCGTCGGTCGAGCGCCTGTTACGATGCAGCAGCGCAGACGCGCACGCAGCGATTTCAGAGATTTTGTGGGAGGCGAGTTCTCCCGAGGACGCGATGAACCGATTAGAGGACGCGGCGAAGGCGTCTCTGGAGGAGTGGACCGCGCAAGTGGCCGCCGGGAGCAGAGGCGCGTCGGTGGATACGATTCGAGGGTAAGCGCGGCGCGCGCACATTTTGTATATACTATGCGACTAATTCTTTCTGTATCAACGTCTAAAGATTCATCATGATTTCGGGCGCCAGTTTTCTCGCCTGCGCGGGCAACGCCTCGGCGTATCCTCCCTCCACGGCGAGTCGATCGACCATCTCTTGATCGAGCAGCGAACCCTTATTCTCATCGTGGCTGAACGGCTGCGACATCGCGCGCATGAACGTGCGCGCGACTTGCATCGCCATATCGGTGGACAAGTTGAGAACTTCTTCGCGCAGGTGCGTGGTGATCCATCCCGGAAGCTTGCCGCGTTTGTCCTGCGAATTGTATCTCTTGTCGGCGAAAACCATGAGACCGTAATCTTTTTTGGAGCGAATGACGCGTCCGACGCACTGCGCGGCTTGACGCACGGCGTCGAAGGCTAAAAAGTCGCTCTCTTTGATTTGGAAAGTCTCTCGCAGATACTCCAAACGCGCGCGCAAAATGCGAGAAAGCGTGTACTGGTAGGGCACCCCGTACATGACGACGGCGCGTCCGTAGTGTCGATCGAAATCGATCCCTTCCGCGACTTTGCCTCTCGCGACCGAAAGGAAAATGGCGCCGCGACCGCAGTTGCATGCGCGTCGGTAATTATCGAGCGCCAACGACGTCTCCACCACATCCGTCGTCTCGATGAATACGAGCTTGTGTTGCATAATCTCTCGCAAGATGCCCGTCTCGTGCCACTTACTGACGATATTTTCCATGTACGAATACGACACGAAGAAGGCGACGATACCGTCTGGGACGGTTTGCGCGAGACCGATCAAAATTCGACCGTAGTTCTGAATCACGTTTGGGTCGTCGCGCATATCGAATTTCGTCGACACCGCCTGCTGATCGGCACCGCGCGTGATGACCATCGGGCACAGACAATCCCGCGTTAGCGTCATGGCTAAACTACTCACGCTCACCGGATTAAATCCGAGAAGTTTCGGGTAGAGATCAATCGGACTCAGCGTACCCGACGTGATGAAGACCGACTGAAACCGTTCAAACACGGGTTTAATGGCGAGCGACGCGTCCAAACACGCGAGCTGCAGCACGGGATCTGGAATATTGGGATAGCGCTCGTCGTATGGTTCGAGGATGAGCGCGAACCCTTTGGAGTACGTGCCCACGAGGGCGGCGAAATTTGCCACCAAGGACAAGGCGTTAAACTCGTCCATGTCCACCACTTCGAGCGTCTTCAACAGACTCGTCAACCGATCGTAGCAAAACTTGAGAGTCTTCCCATCGATCCCTGCGTTCGCCGCGCAGTGCTGCAAAAACGCCGTCGGCGTCTCTTGCTCCACCTGCGTCGACTGGAGACGCGTCTTCAGGTAGTCTACAAATCGTCTCAACACCGCGACGAAATGCTCGGCGCGCCGAATGTTCCCGGGCACGGCTTCGCGAAGAATATCATCTGGAATGACTGGATTCATCAACATATCCTCTCCGCCTCCGCGCTGGAGCACGCCTTGCTGCGCCAAACCGTTGACCAATCGTTCGTACTCTTGCCTCAGTCGACGTTCGTCCGTCTGCTTCGCTCTATCTATTTTCGTATTCAGCGTCGTGATGGACCGACCCGCGTTCTCCAGCGTTTGTTGTCGCAAGTTGACGCTCAGAGCCTCGATGCACACGTTGTCGATGTTGTGCGCCTCATCGAACACGACGACGCACTCCTTCTCTAAAGAACTCGACACCAGACTTGCCACCTTTGGATCGAGCATGTATTGATAATTGTACACCACGACGTTCGCGAACGAGATCATGTTCCTGGCTAAAAAGTATGGACACCACTTTTTCGTTCTTCCGAACGCGCGTAAATCGTGCAGCGTGTACACGCCCGGCGGCAACACCGCCTTTTCCCCCGCGTTTTCAAACTCTTCGAAAAACTCGCAACAATCCGGACCGCCGCCCGCGTCGCCCTCGTCCGCGTCCGCCATCTCCGCGTCCCCACCACCCCGCGCCTGACGCTCCATGCGTTTCTCTCGAACCCAGCTCGCCGTCAATCGTCGACACCGCCCGTCGACGTTCTCTCTCGAGCCCTCCTCCGCTACCGCCGGATTGACGCACATATTCTTCCGGCTCGACAATCCCAACGCCAACATTTGCGCCGTCTCCTTCCCCACGCGCGAACCGATGTAACTCTGAAGCGTTCGACACTCCTCCAACACTTTTTCCATCTCCGGCACCGTCCGCGTACAGTAAATCAATTTCCCCACCTCGGGGTGCGCCAACTGATACGACACGCACAGCGACAACACCGTGATCGTCTTCCCCGTCCCGGTCGGCATCTCCACCGCCCCGTGCCCGCGCGCATCCAGCGCGCGCTTCAGATGCGTCATATACGCGTACTGTTCGGGATAAATCGTCTCATACGGAAAGTACTGCGACGTTCGTTCGGACGCGCGGCGCGGCGTTCGTCTCCGTCAGTCTTCCAGTCTCCCTCGACGCGTCGTCATCGTCATCGCGTCCTCGTCGCCTCGCCTCGACGCGCGCGCCGTCGAGTCGCGAGACACCGCATCGTTCGTTCGTTCGAGCGCGCGCGCACGCACGCACCACGTCCAGTCCCTCGAGGTTAAACTTCATCGCGCGCGCCCTCTCGGCGTTCGACGATCCCTACGCTCGTCGTTCACGCGCGCGACGTCGACGACGACCGCGTCCGCGCGAGAGAGCGAGAGAGACGCGCACCAACGCGCGCGATCGCGCCCGTTCGCACGATTCACGCGCTCGCGACGCGCGCGTCGGTGTCTCGCGCTCGCGCGCTCGATCGAACCGTGTCGTCGCGAACGGTCGCGCCCGCATTCCCGCGCGCCGGTCGCGCGCCGCCGGTCGCGCGATCGAGGCGTTGGCGAGAGAGCGCGACGACGGACATCGCGTTCGTCCGTGACGCCCGCGCGAGGGGCGAGGGAACGCGTCGATGGCGACGATGACGACGACGACGACGACGACGACGACGAGCGCGCGACCGGTAATCGCCGATCGACTCGCGCGGACGCGATGCGGCGCGCGGTGCGCGGTGGTGACGCGCGCGAGGACGGGTCAAACGCTCACGCGCGTCGTCTCGCGCGCGCGCGCGTCGTTCGGCGCGCGAGAGCGCGCGACGCGCGCAAAGGGAGGCGCGGGGACGCCGACGGCGCCTCGGGAGGGACGAAGAGGTCTCGTCGTCGTCGCCGGGTCGACCGACGCGGAGGCGGCGCCGACGGCGAAAAAGCCTCGGTTACCGGCGTTGGATTCGATCAGGTTCTTTCTCATCGCGTATATCGGCGTCGGACACTTCATCGCGTGCGCGACGAGGGAGACGTTGACGTTGGCGGCGCTGTCGCAGGTGAACGTCGTCGTCGGCGCCTTCTTCGTGCTGAGCGGATACGTCGCGGCGTACACGACGACCGAGTTGGGACGGTACGAGGCGCAGATGAAGAGATTGCGACCGAGTCCAAAGTATTTCATTAGTCGAGTGATGGGATTTTATCCGTTGTATTTCGTCGTGAACGCGCTCTTCGCGCCGATGTTTTTTTACGCCGACGCCTTTTATAACGGACCCGTCGCGGCGGCGGCGCATGGATTGATGACGTTTACGCTCACGCAGTCGTGGTTTCCGATGCACGCGGAATTATGGAACGCGCCGTCGTGGTTTTTGAGCGCGTTCGTCTTTTGTTTGGCGGCGTTACCGTTCGCGCTGCCCCCCATCGCCGCGTTCAAGCGAAAGCACGTCAACGCGGCGTTCAAGGTGTTGGTGATCGTCTCTCTCTTGGCGAAATTGGCGTACTCGTACGATTTGAACGCGTGGGGATTCATGGAGGGCGTCATGACGGCCAAAACGCACCCGAACTGGTTGTACTTTAACTCTGTGCGCTTCTCTCCGTTCAACGCGCTCGTCGACGTGTTGATGGGCGCCGTGGCGGCGAGAAGCGTCATGATCGATGGCGCCGAGGACGAGTCGACGCCGAAGGCGAACGCGATTTTGGCGTGTTCGGCGACGCCTTTGGTCGCCATGATCGGATTTCTCGCCGCGAGAGCGCTCGGAGTGATCGCCATCAACGATGCGTTGTCGAGAACCGTCTTCGCCGTTCTCTTTTCCATGTTCGCCGTCAACGTGCACCGCGAGACGGTGCGAGAGGGAGGCGAAGGATCGACGATCTCTCGCGCGCTGTCGTGGAAACCGTTGGTGTACCTAGGAACGATCTCGTTTCCGATTTATATCCTCCACGGACCGATCGGACAGGTGTTTTACAAGCGCGTCGTCGCGACGAAGCTCTTCGGCACCGTCTTCACGAAGTACCCTCAGTTTTTCCCGGCGTATCTTCTCATCGTGCTCGTCTCCGCCGCCGTCGTGCACGAGATCTTCATCAAGAATAAAAAGGTGCAAGAAGTATCGAAAGCAATCACCGAGAGGGCCACGGACGCGTTGGTCGTGTAATAACGAAACTAAAACCGTTTTTTAAAGCGTTTATCATCGCTCGACGTCGCTTTTCGTGTTATTAAAAACCTCGACGAGACGAATGTTTTTAGTATGTACTAGAGTGTTCTTATCGGTTTCAAGCATTCGCGTTCTAACGCAAAGCTCCCCCGGGTCTCACGGCGCTCTATAGAGCGCGCGGGACCAGCACCCCCGGGAATGAATCATTCAATTCATTCCTCGACGAATGAAGTCATCACTCGTCGCGAAATTTATTCCTCCTCCGCGTCGTCGGCGATGTTGAAGTATCTCAACTCGTAGACGTTGCGGTCCTTGCTGGACGCGATCACGCGCAACCAATCGCGAACGTTGTGCTTCTTGAGGTACTTCTTGGTGAGGTACTTCATGTAACGCTTGCTCATCGGAACTTCGCTCGTCACCGTAACCTTGGTCTTGTCGCTCGCCACGCTCACCGCCTCGCCGAGCGCGCCAGCCTTACCGCCAACCTTGATGCGTTCCGAGAGGAACGCGGTGAAGGAACCAATCTCCATGATCTTGTCCTCAACCTATGATTATGTGTGGCACACGAATCACTCGTCAGTCTGTAGTCCTTCGTCGTCTCCGCGAAGGCGCTCGCGTGGTGGTTTTAGGGTTTTATACATACCGGCTTGGCGCAGTCGATGACAAAGGTGGACACCTTCTTCTTGGAATCTATCGCGCGAGAAACGTCGGCGTCGCGGTCAGTCTTTACTCGTGCGTGTGTTTTTCCCTCCGCGCGCGCGCCTCCCGAGACGCGCGCGCGCCCATCGCGGTGTAGTGGAACGCGCGCCCACGTCCCCCATCGCGACATCACCATCGCGTCCGCGCCGTCCATCGCGGTCGCGTCGCGAGAGCCCGCGCGCGCGTCACGCGTCGCTCGAGTCGAACGCATTCGCGCGCACCTTTCGGGGCCATCGTGTTCGGTGTTCGGGCGACGGGGTGCTGTCGCGCGCTGCGAAGAGACGGACGCCGCTCGACCGCCGACGAGGGCGTCGCGTGGATGGTTGTAAGAAAATTCCATATCGTGATGTACAAGGCGGCGCCACGCGTCCTCGCGACTAGCGCTCCGCGGCGGCGAGGCGTCGTCTGGCGCGCGCGCACGCCGCGGCGAGGCGATCGACGCGTGCGACGGCGAGGCGACCGTGTTTGTGCGCGTCTCTCAACACGTCCAGAGCGAAGAGCTCGGGGTCAAAGTCGCCCTCGACGCGGAGCTCGCGCGTCGCCGGCGACGTTCGCTCGTCGGCGAAGACGGCGTCGAGCGCGGCGCGAGAGACGCGACGAAGCGCGTCGATCTCGGCTCGCGCCCGCACGCGCGCGTCGCGAAGTTCGGCGACGATGTGAACTCGTTTGAAGAGACGCGGATCGATGACGCCCAGATTGAAGATGGGCGCGGCGTCGATGGAGGCTAAAAATCGACGCGAACGATCCGCGACGCGTCTCGGTCGGAAATCGAAATCTCGGAGGATGCGCCAAGGAATGGGCGCGAACGACGTCGCCGGCGCGCACGCGTCGCAATACACGAACCCGTCGTATTCGCATCGTTGATGGTGACGAAACGGACGAAACGCCCGCGAGAGCCACGACGGCGTTTCGTCGACGTTCGTCGCGCACCCGCGACACCGAAATCCTTGCGCCTCCATCTGTTCCTCCGTCGTCATCGTCGTCGCGTGCGCGGGCGGCGTCACGTGCACCGCATCCGACGCGTACTCGTGACACCGTCCGTCCACCGACGTCGTCGACGGCGACGGCGATCCGTCGAGCACCTCGGACATGTCCGCCAACGTCTCCTCGTCTCGCTCCGCGTCCGCCGGCGTCCTCAGCGGCACCGCTCGAACGTTCACCCGCATGTTCAACATCGTCACGGTCCCACCGACGACGCTCTGTCCTAATCCATGCGCCTCGACCGCGACGCGTCCGAACATGTCCATCGTCTTCGTCGCCGCGCCTCGAATCGTCGCCGCCGCCGAAAACGCCGCCGCGCTCGAGCTCGAGCTCGCTCGACCGTCCATCCTCGATCGCGCGTCGCGCCGCGGCGCGGTCGCGACGTTCATCCCATCGTCGTCATTCTCGCCGTCGACGCGTGCGCGCTCGTCGCGCGGCGATACCTCGGCCGCGTCGTCGTCCAACGACCCGACGGACAAATCCAAGACGTCGTCGTCATCGCGCGCGTTCGGCGTCGTCACCGCGTCGTTCGAGTCCTCGCGCGCGGGCACGGGCATCGAGACGTCGCTCGAGACGACGACGTCGCGCGTCGTCATGACGACGCGCGACGTCGCGGAAACGCGCGCGCGCGCGTGTGCGGAAAACACGATGGATGGATGGATGGATGCGCGCGCGTCACACGGCGACGGGCGACGGACGCGCGATGTCCACCGACGCCGAGGTCGCGAAGACGAACGACGGTGCGCTCAAGACGACGACGACGACGACGCGCGACGCGACGCGACGCGAACGAACGACCGATTGACACTCGCGCGCCTCTCCAATCTTCTTTTGAAACGACGACAGACGCCGCGGACGACCAAGCTCGACCGTCCCAGGACGACGACGCGCGCGCCGCGGACTCGGCCAAGACGTACCTCGAATCCACCGTCGTGAGCGCGCTGCACGACGGGATGATGGCGCTCAACGCGGCGAGACCGGCGGACCCGCTTCGATTCTTGGGCGAGTTTCTCGTGCGCCGCGCCGACGCCGACGCCGCGGCGGCGGACGCGTGACGCGCGACGAGGACGCGAACCGCGAGCGAATCGTCGTCACGAACTCGATCGCGAGTCCGTCCGTGCGATGTGTATAACGAACGACATCGAATGATGAATAGTCAGTCGCCCCCACGACGACGACCGACGAACGATGATTGATGAGAACGAACGGTGGTGACGACGCGCGCGACGACGGCGTACGTGTACTGCGACTTTTAAATATGACTCGCACGTTCGCGGTCTCGGGACTCCTCGCCGTTGCGTAGACGTCGCATCTTTCGTCGTCGTGTGTGTCCCTCGCCCGAGTAGAAATGTATCTCGCAACCGCCACCCTTTTCGCGGCCGATGTCGCGCGACACTCTTCGACGCGGCGTCGTCGTTCGGTCGTCAAACGATCCAAGATCGCGGGAAGGTATCGCTACCATCTCTCTCCGTGCGATCGCGCGTTTACCGGTCTCGAACGAGTCGATGAGTCTCCCGGAAGTCGATAACATCGATGAGGACGACATCGAGAACGAGTCGCCCCAACCGATCGGTCTGCCGGGAAGACGACCCGCGCGTCGGCGCACGCGCGTCCAGAGAAAGAATACGGGTGAAGTCATAAACGATGAGACGGCGGGCGGTGAGATGGTTGTCGAATATTTGCGCTCGCGAGGAAGACTCCGAGAGGAAGACGTCGAGGACTTTTTCGATGAGACGATCTCAGACGGGCGATGGAAGAGGAGGGCCTCGAGCCGGCCGATATCGGCGACGTTCTCGCCGCGCTCGCTGCGATCATGGGCGACACCATGCGTGAGATGTTCGATCCAAAAACATGGGTGTGTGGGTGATGAAAAGCGCGATTACCAAGACTGATGACGACGAGACGAGCGCGAGACGCGGGTGGTTGTGGTGTGGTGTACATTGTAGTTTAGTTTTTACGGTACAGTACTCGTAGGCGTACCGGTACAATTGTAGTTTTAATCGGCGAGTTGAATACAACGACAATCTATCTACACACACGTCATCACGTCATCACGCGGGCGCGCCCACCATTTCGTTCATCAAAGCGAGCGCTTCCTCCATCGTGCGCGGGCGCCGCTCTCGCTCCCGTCGTCGACGATACTCATCCGCGAGACTCATCACTTGCATCTCCGCCGTGTTTCCCGTCTTTTGTACCGCTTTCGATCGCGTCAAAATGTGCGCGCACAACGAATGGAGTTGCGCGGGAACGAGTTCCTTGAGCTCTTCGAACAATCCTTCCAGCGTGTCGCCGCGCGCGGCCTCGTCGGCGACGCGACGCTCATTCTCGTATGACCGCTCCAACGCGAGTTCGTCGATCGCACCGCGCTTTAGCTGCGTGGCGTTCATGCTATGACCTAAAATTTCCGCCACGGTTCGTCGGAGTAGTTGCAATCCCGACAGCGAGCCGTCCGCGGCGTCAGCGGGGCGATTGGTGCGCGAAGACGTAATCGGCCCTCTCGCAAGAAATTCTTCCTCCGCCCTGCGAATCAGACGGACGATGCGCCATCGAACGTCAGTCCTCTGTTGCGTGGCATCGAGTGGCGCGCGAGACGAACCGCGCGTCGTCATCGCGAACGACGCACCATTTCCCGCGTCTATCCTTCGATCTGAACGGCTTGGTGAACACGAGCACGAGCGAGGACGTCGGAAACTGATGCGACATGTCTTCGACGCGCCGCTTCAATCCCCGGAGTCTCGCGTTCCAACGTCCGAGCACTTTTCGCTGCTCGGCTTCCGAGAGACGCGAAATTTGTTCCTTCAGCAGCGGCGGTGCCTTGACGGAGATGGGCGCGCGGCGGCGCTCGTCCGCGGCGCGACCCCTTCCGCCGGCTTCTTCGTCGCCGTCGCCGACGCGCGTCTCCCGCGTCCCGGCGACGATCGCGAGAGAAGCATCGTTACCGTCGTCACGATCGATCGTCCGCGTCGTCGACATCATCATCGTCGTCGTCGTCGTCGAGTGATTCTTCATCGTCCCGTCGGTGACGCTTCGGCGGCGCCGCGTCGCGCCCTTCGAACGCGCGCGCCGTCGCGCGCCGTCGCGTCGGCGCCCCTTTCGTCGATCGCGCGCTCGCCATGGACGTCACGCGCGGCGCGCACTCGCGCGAATGCGTCGCCAATTCGTGCTATCGACGCGAAAGCATTTTGAAAACGACGAGAACGACTGTCGTCGTCACCACGTGACGCGCGACGCGAGGACCGAACAGGTCCCGCGCCGACGGATGGGCGTTTTTGTCTTTTCTGTTTAAAATTTTGAAATGGGCTCTCGATTGTTGTTGTTCACATGATTACAAAGCGTGCTATTGTCGTCGTCGTCTGTCGAGCGCGAGAGAACAAAACGTCGCGTCTCGTTCTATCGAACGAGAGAAAACGTCGCGAAACAGAGGACGATCGATCGATCGATCGTTCGAAGGACAAACGAACGTCTCTTGCTACCTCACTCTCACTCAGTGATGGCCTCCTCCCGGCACGCGCTTGTGCACGAACCACTCGCTCCCAATCTTCATCGGCGGCGCGCCCTCCTCCAGACGCCCCCAGTGAATGATGGAGTCGTCGTCCGGATCCGGCGATCCGACGACGCGGTACTCCATCGTGGACTCAACCACACACGGTGATTCTTGCGTCCCAGTCGGCGCGCGCAAAAACGCGTGGTGATCGAAGATATCCTCCCCTCGCATCTTCCCCTCGAGCTCCTCCTTGTACAACCCCGTCGCGTTCTCCAAGTTGGTCACCACCCCCCCACTCGAGGCTCTCGTGGACGCGTACAGAGCCTGCGTTCACACGAACGACGCGCACGCATCATCGTCAGTCACACGTTCGTTCGTTCGCGCACATCGCGCGCACGTCACCGCTTCACCCACGCGTCCCCGTCGTCCGCCCGCTCGTTTCGATCCTCCGCGATCCTCCACCCCTCGCGCGCGTCTCGCGTCGCCGTCGACCGCCGTCGACCACCGTCGAACGCATCGAAGTGGAACGCATCGTCGAACGCACCTCTCGTCTCGCGACGCGCGTCGCCGACGCGATCGCTCGTCGAAGCATCGTCGTCGTCGTCTCGCTCGGCGTCGAGTCGTGGCGTCGCGCGGGGAACGACGCACGAGGCCGATCGCCCGGGTGACTCGCGAGGATTCGTGACCCTCGATATCGAGTTCCACCGATGGTGACCGGACACGATCATGTGACAAACCCTAAAAAAGGAAGCGATCGATGAGTCCTGAACGGCGCGGAGTCCCTCGAAAGCCCTCGGCGCGACGAGGTGGTGGCGTCGATCGTCGACGACGTCGCCGCCTTTCCGAGGCGCGCGAACCAGCGCGGCCCGTGCGAGCTCGAGCGAACGTTCGAGAAGTCAACGAGTCATCCTTCGCGTCGTAAAACACAGCGAGAACACACACCATGGGTCGCATGCACACGCCCGGTAAGGGCATGTCCGGTTCCGCCTTGCCCTACAAGCGTTCGGCGCCGAGCTGGTTGAAGATCACCCCGACGGAGGTGACGGAGATGATCGTCAAGATGGCGAAGAAGGGGATGACGCCGAGCCAGATCGGTGTCATGCTTCGCGACAACCAAGGCATCGCGCAGGTGAGCACGGTGACCAACTCGAAGATCTTGCGCATCCTTCGCGGCCAGGGCCTCGCGCCGTCCTTGCCGGAGGATCTCTATTGCTTGATCAAGAAGGCGGTGAGCGTGCGCAAGCACTTGGAGCGCAACCGCAAGGACATGGACTCCAAGTTCCGCTTGATTCTCATCGAATCCCGTATCCACCGCTTGGCTCGTTACTACAAGCTCGCCAAGAAGCTCGAACCGACCTTCAAGTACGACTCCGCCACGGCGAGCACGCTTTTGACTGCGGCGGGTAACTAGAGTAGACGGGGAACGCATAGGGTGATTGAAGGAGATATCAATACACACACGTATCATTCTTAAAATTTGTGCGTCGACGCGTCCCTTCACAGCGCGTGCGGGTGACGAACTCGGTCCCGCGCGCGCGTTTGACCGCGAGCGCGTAATCCGTCAATTGTTCATTCAATCGCCGCACAAGACGTCGCGCGCACGCGGACGAGAGGCGAGCGCGACTCAAACCATCCGTTCGACCCGTCTCTCTCTCTCGCGCTCGTTCGTTTCCTCGCGCGCGCGTCATGTCGGCGACGCGAAGAAGCGCGCGCCTGAGCGCGGCTGCCTCGGATGCCGAGACGACGTCGCTCGCGACGACGGAACCGCTCGGTGACGCGCCGACGCCGGCGACGACGGCGACACGAGGACGTCGGGGAGGAAAGCGCCCTCGATCTCCGGCCCTGGACGAGGTCGTGCAGTCGAGCGCAGCGAGATCGACGCGAGGAAAGAGGAGAGAATCCAACGCCACGGCGCCGACGCCGGCGACGCGAGGACGTCGAAACGCGACGCGTGGGCGCGATGCGAGCGGCGCGGATGAAGACGAAGAGCCTCTGGAGGTCGTTCGCGGCGGTCCGATGGTGAACGCGTACGAGATGACGAACATGGTGAAATCAGAGCTCGTCGCGGAGTTTGAGAGACGCGGCGAAAAGTTGATTGAACTCGAACGCGAGACGATCGAACTGAGACAAAAGACGACGAATGCTGAATCGTCGCTCGCGGCGGTGAAAGCTGAGGTAGAAACTTTGCGAGAGTTAAAGTCACAGCACGAGAAGAGCAAGAGCGCGATGCGAGAGGAGCTCGCAGAAGAGCGACAGGCGAACATGTTGGCGCTGGAGCGAGAAGTCGAGCGCGCGTGCGACGCCGAGTCTCGAGCGAGAACTCTCGCGCTGGAGTTGGCTCAGATGAAAGAAGAGCGCGTCAAGTTAGAATCTAGCATCGAACGTGAACGCGCGAACGATTCCGCGGAGGAAGCGGCGGAGATATCTGATTTGTCGGAGAAGACTGCAGGGTTGGAGTACGCCGTCGCCGAGCACCTGGATGAAATTTCGAATCTCAAGCGAGAAAACATGAGTCTGAAGACGAGTCTACAGCGCACGGAAGCGGAACGCGATGAGGCCAAGGAGCGCGCCGAGCAGAGCGAAGAGGCGGTGCGCTCGTGCGAGGGGTTGGTGGCCGAAGCCGAAGCCGCTATGATTGAAATGCGCAAGGAGCTCGATGCGGCGACGTCGATGTCGCCGACGCAGGCGACTCCCGAGATTGAAGAGTTGCGCGCAACCAATAAGGTCTTACAAGAAGAACTTCGCATCGCGACGAAAGAAGCAGCCGAGGTTAAGACGTTGCGGCGGAAAGCTGAGTTTGCGGCGACGTGCGAGGAGCGGGCCATGGCTGCCGAGGCGCGAGCTCTTCGCGCCGAGGCGAGCGTCATCGATACGTCTTCTTTGCAGGCGAGACTGTCTAAACTCGAACATCTCGAAAACGATTGGGCTTCCGTCATCGAACGCGTGACTGGCGACGTCAAGCTTCCGTCGGATCTCGTACAGCGTGTCATCACGCTCGAGACTCGTCTCACTGCGCAAGCCGGCGACAAGGGAAAGATGATGTCCAATCTTGCCGAGGCTCAGATGAACGAAACCACCGCGGCTCGACGAGCGTCTGAGGCTGAAGAAAAGTGTCAAAGCGCCGAAACGAAAGCTTCGGAAGCGACTGAGGCGCTCGCGAAAGCCGAGCGCCAAAACACGCTGATGAAGAATGAGATGGAGAGCTTGCAACGCATCGTCAAGTCTTACGAAGACGAGGCGAATGTCGCGGCGGCGAAGAATTCAAACAAAGAAAAGGCTGAATTGGAACGTCGTTGCAAAGATCTCGAAAAGGCGAACAGTGCGGCAACGAAAAAGATATCTTCACTCGAAAAGGCGAAGGATGCGGCGACTAGTAAAGTGTCGACACTCGAGAAAGAGTTGAATGAGACGAACGTGCGAGCGCTGGCCGCCGAACAGGCGGCGCAAGATGCGGCGACGAAGCGCGAGGAAACCCCGGAAACGGACGCGCGCGTGCAAGCGCTGGAACACGAACGCGATGAACTCGTGGAACGATTGAAACGCACCACCGCGAGCGCGGTGATCGATCCACAGGCGACGAAAGTGCTTCATTTCAAATCAAATCCCGTTGCGGCGGCGAGGCAAAGTCACATGGAAAAAGAGTTGGAATCGCTGCGAATCGAAGCCGACGGATTGCGCGAGGCGTTATCGAAGCTCAAAGATGGCTCTGGAGCATCCGCGAACGAGGCAGATATGACCATCTTGAAGCGAAAAGTGGAGGATTTACAGAAACGCGAGCAGCGATTGATGACTGTCTTCAAGCGGCAAATCTCCGCCTTCCGAGAGGCGTGTCACAAAATCTTCGGTTACAAGATCGAGATGACCGAAGGCCAAGACGGCGGCGCGACGTTTTCACTCCTCTCTGATTTCGCCGTCAAGCCCACCGACACCGTCGCCTTCAAGTACGACGAAAAGGCTTCCGCCGTGACGCTGAAACCAACCGCCTTTGTCGATACGCCCGAGATGAAACGCTCGGTGGAAACCTTCATCGAGCGTCTGGAGTGCATACCCGCCTTTGTGGCCAACCACACTCTCGAAGCTTTCAACAACAGCGACGCCGCGGCGTAGAAATATTAGATTTGTAACGTTCAAGTTACAACAGTAGACAACGCCGACTCAGCGTGGCGCTCGCGTCACACTCCGACGGTGGACTCGAGTCGCCGATGTTCGCCCTCTCGTCCATTCCGACCGCGATGCACATCTCGAGCGCGCGTTCGAGCGTCTCTGCGTCTCGTTCGCGCGCGCGCGCCGTGATGACGCGCGCGTCGAACGACGATCGTCGTCATCATCGCGACGTCCCAGTCGTATCTCGTCGCGCGCTCTCCCTGAGCGCGTCCACGCTCGCCGTTCTCGGTGCCGTCGCGCTCGTCGAGCCGCGCGCGAGCGACGCCGCGTACGGCTCGGCGAGCGGCACCGGTGGTGGTGAGGACGCGACGGAGATCACCTGGGACACGTTTTACGGCGCGGCGAATCCTCCGGCGACGTACGGCGCATTGGGCGGGACGAAGAAGTCCTTGGCCAAGTACTCGTACGACGTCGCGAGCTCGTGGGTGGAGGAAGCGACGTCAAAGGTGGAGAAAGGAAGCGGTGGACAAGACTCTCGATGGGTGAAAAAAGGCTCGAAAGGGGAGGTGAAGGCGTATTGCTTGACGCTCAACCGCGCCGGGCAAGACGGCGCGGCTTTCGAGCTGACGGACTCGTCGCTGCAAGCGGTCGCCGGTGCGCTGAGCGAGATGCAAGATTCCATCGCGAATGGACGGGTCAAGAGTTCAAGAATCACGGAAAACGATAAGGAGTACGCCGTGTTCGAGGTGGATGCCGATCGTAAGTATACGGTGAAAATCACCATCGATAACACCGGAAGACTCTTCGCCTTCGTCGTCACCGCGCCGGCGAGCAAGTGGCGTTCGGAGAAGGCCGTCTTCGATCGCATGGTCAGCTCGTTCACCGTGTACACGAGCGCGTCGCAATTTGTGTAAAACAACAACAAGCTAGGTACTGTAGTCTCCTATTCTTTTCGCGACAAATCTAAAGGCGCGTATTCCTCGACTGAGTCGTGTCTGAGCGGAATGGCGCGTAAACCGTATTTTTCACACATCTCCTCCGTCAAAAACGTCCCGGCGACGACGTGCGTCTGCGCCATTCTCTTCATTCGAGGCGTTCGTTCGCCGAGCGCGGGATCATCAAAGGTGGCGCAGCACTTTTTTGGCGCCGTGAGTGAAATCAACAAGTTTGGCGTGAACACCTCCCCTCCGCTCGGCGCGCCGTCGACGTTCCATCCCGATGGAATGTCCAGACTCACCGTGAACAACGCGCGCTCATCGAGATCGGCGCACACACCGTTCGTCAGCGCCGTCAACTTTTTCATCACCTCGACGAACGGCGCTCGCACCTCCCCTCGAAACGAAAATCCAAACATCGCGTCCACGAAACAGCGCGTCTCCCGCGCGTCCATCATCTTCAAGACCTCCTCCTCGTCCACGAACGTCAGCCCGCGCGTCTCGCGACACTCATCCACGAGTTTGGCGTACAGTTCGCTCTTCCCTGGTCCTTTTGGATACCACACCTTCACCTCCGACGTCTCTCGTCTCGTCGCCACCTCGCGCGCTAAAACCAACCCGTCGCCGCCGTTGTTCCCGGGACCACACAGCACCACGAACCTCTCGTGTCCGACCGCGCGCGCCAACGTCGCCGTCGCTGCATTCTTCCCCGCCGTGCGCATCAACGATTCGAGCGACGACGCCTCGCACCCGACGCCGGCGATGAGGTCCTCGTCCAACGCGGCCGCCTCGCTCGATGACAGAAATCTTCCCTCGTATCGACACCACGACGCCGTCGATGACGCGTCGTCGGCGACATCGCGAGCGCGCGCGGACATGGTCGGCGCGCGGCGCGCGCGAGGGCACGTCGCGGCGCGCGCGATCGTCGCGCGCGCGGCGCGCATGCGAGTGCGGACGACCGATGGGTCGTTGGTCGGCGCGGACGGCGCGAGGTGCGTGTACCTCATATCATGGAGTGGTTCATGAACCTTCAAAGAGGTTGCGTGTACCTCTCATGTCGTGCGACTCACGATTCAAAGCACGCTCGGCGCATCTCGTTTATCGCGTATCCTCATCTCCGCACATCACATAGTTTTAAATACACCACACTACGAATTCGACCACGCACGCGCGAGGGACGCGCCGAGCCGAATCGACCCCTCGCGCGATCGCGCGTCGGTCGTCGCCACACCACAGACGCACGAGATCATGTCCGACAGCGAACACGAAGTCGAAACCTTTGAATCCGCCGATGCCGGCGCCTCCCACACGGTGCCGATGCAAGCCGGTTCCGTGCGCAAGGGTGGTTTCATGGTGCGTCTTCATGGGTCGGGGCGCGCGCGCGCGATGCGCCGGCGAGCGCGAGTGTGGTTTCGTGACGAGCGCGACGCGCGCGACGCGCGAGGAGACGCGATCGAGCGCGAGAAAACGATGGGGACGTTTTTATGTGTTCGCGCGACGTCGCGGTCGCGCGCCGGTCGCGGTCGCGGTCGCGCGGACGCGGTCGCGCGCGCGGCGGCGGACGCGCGGGGAAACCCTGGAGCGATCGGGAGCGGAGCTGAAGAGAGACTGACGATTGGATCGCGTTTTCGGTCGATATTCGCAGGTCATCAAGGGTCGCCCGACCAAGGTGATCGAAGTCACGACGTCCAAGACCGGTAAGCACGGTCACGCCAAGTGCCACTTCACCGCGCTCGACATCTTCACCAACAAGAAGATGGAGGAACTCGTGCCGTCGTCGCACAACCTCGAAGTGCCGGTTGTCGCGCGCGCGGAATACACGTTGTTGGACATTGATGAAGACGATCACATGTCCCTCATGGACGACAAGGGTGACACTCGCGAAGATTTGAAGCTTCCGGGTGGTCACGACGATGCGGAGAAGTTAGCCGACGAAATTCGCGCCGCGTTCGACGACGGCAAGGAGCTCGTCATTACGATTTTGCAGGCGATGGGTATCGAGCAAGCGAACGCGATGAAGGAGATCAACAACAGCGCCTAAGTTTTGATAGTATTATTGCAAATCTTATTGGAGCCTTTGATCATCTAGATATGAGCCGAGGGCGTGGGATGTGAGAAACTCTAGCGCGTCGGCGACGGGCGGCACGGATCGCGTCGTTTTTGATTTTCTCCATTCAACGCACTCACCGTTGTCAGTACATCACCTTCTGAGTACTAAAATATTCATGATTCGTCATCGTTTCGAGCGTCGCGATCGCATCGTCGCGTCGACCTCGCGCGTCGTCGGTCCTTGCGCGCGGCTACCGCGAGCGGATTCTTCACTCGTTGGCTCTGACAGACGAGACCGAGACCACCGACCGAGTCTCGATCCGTCCTCGGAGCGCCGCCGAAACGCTCGGAAGGCGTCTCGATGAAATATTCGCGTCGCGCGATGACTTAAGCCCACGAGCGCGCGCTCAGATGGACGTAGTGAGACGTAACCGCTCGTGAAACATGGCGCGGCCATTTCGAAGTCCTCGTCCCAGCGCGTGGCGCCTCGTCGCCGTCGTCGTCGTCGTCTCGGCGCTCTTCGCGCGCGCCGACGCTTCATTTGCCGTGGTCGACTGTCACGATAACGCCGTGATCGGTAACATCGTCGGCGCGGGCGTGCCGGGAAACCGCGATGGACGGTTTGAAAGGAGTCTGCTCAACTCGCCGTCGGGTGTGTCGTGCAACTCGACGCTTTGCTACCTGGCAGACTCGGGGAATCACGCGATAAAGAAGCTGACGCTGTCGAAGAACGAGGTGGTGCACTTGGCGGGGTCGTCCGAGGGATTGTTCGGGTTGAGAGACGGGCAGGTGTCTGAGTCGTGCAGTTTGAGTAGTAGTCCCACGGAGCCGTTGCTCAGTTCGCCGCGGGACGTCGTGCTTGTCTCTCAAACCAGCGCGTATTTCTCTCCGGGTGACATATTGGTGGCGGACACGGGTAACAATGCGATTAGAAAAGTATCCGGCAAGACGATGAGCACGGTGGTTTCCGGTTTGTCTACGGCGCCGATAGCGCTCGTACTGGACGAGAGTGATGGATCGATTTATTTCCTTAGCAGCTCAAGTCATCACCTTTCAAAGTTATCTTACGGCGCAGGGAGTATGGCCAGCGTCGCGGGTAGCCAACTCACGGCGGGAATGGTGGATAGTCCGACCGCTAGTAGTGCGCGATTTTCGGCGCCGGAAGGCTTGACGTTGGATGCCACGAATCGCATATTGTACATTGCAGACACTGGAAATCATGCGATACGAAAATTAGTGCTGTCGACGGGAGTGGTGACGACGGTACTCGGTGATGGAACGATATCATCGAGCGCTACCGCGTTGGACTCGGATGGTGAGTTGGCCACACCGGCGCGCTTCAACTACCCGGCAGGGATCGCATACAATTACGACTCTGGCCTCAGTAGTGGTGTATTGATTGTATCCGATCGTGGAACGCATCGGCTGAGAAAAATTGTTTTGTCAGACTCCACGGCTTCGAACGCTACGACGGTGGTTAGCGTTGGTGGTAGCTATAACGGAAAATCTGGCTTCTTAGATAGCACTTACGGAAGCGGCGCTCTTCTGAACACACCGGTATCAATTTCATACGTGAGTACTTCGTCGTACGTGATTGCGGATAAAAACAACCACGCCATGAGAAGAGTGCACATAGAATCACCGGTTGACGTCACTTTTACGATACAATCGGTGGCAGATGTCGAGCGGACGGTGGAAAGTCGAGATCTGGTGTTATTGAATTACGGGCGATACTCCATTAATGGTCCCCCGTACAATGAAACCACCCATTTCTCGGGTGAACTCACGTACTTTGGTGAAGAACACGAAGTTACAATGTGTGCGCACCCGTCCGTAGATTACTTCGTAAAGTTTGAGGGATCGATGCAGGCGATGGTGAAAGATTCAACAAACCATTTATACTTTGGATACACTGGATCATCAGCCACGGATAGCACGGCGAGAACCTTTCGGATCCGAGGTCCCGGTTGTACGGATGCATCTGCACCGAATTATAACCCTTTTGCCACGAGCGATGACGGCTCGTGCGTGAGTGGTGTTAAAGTGCATTTCAATGTGAGCGTCTGGGGCGTGGTCGAGCATGCCGTGTACGAGTTTGAAGGACCTGGGTTTTACGTCTCAGACTCGTTTCTAACTGGAAGTGGCGAAGCAGAATACACGCAAGACGTGTATCACGAGTTTACTGCCTATCCGGGTGGTACCTATATTGCGCATTTCTACGGAGCTCTGAACGCTTCGCTCAGCACTGTATCTGGGCAGTCTGGTTTGGGAGCGATTGCGATAAGCTATTGGAACCACTCATCATCAGAGGTTAGTTACCAGGGTTCAAAGCGTGCTCGCATCACAGGGCCAGGGTGTGTCGACTCGTCGTATCCAACGTACGATCAATATGCGTTGGAATCTGATGAAGTGAACGCGTGTGCGTTCGGGGCGAACATGCGCGTCATCATAAATGCAAGTTCCGCATCAGAGTCCTGGTATGACTATGGCTCCATCACAACTCCAGGTATCAACGAAGCCTCGCAAAAGATTGACGGTATCTCGCTGGATAATGCGACTGATCAAGTGGTCGTAGATGTTACTCTCCTACCTGGTGTGTACGAGTTTGATTCATTCGGCAACGTGTCTGCAGACGTGCAGCAACTTCAATCCAGTGGATTCGTTTCCCTGAAAACATGGGTCGGAACTGACTCTACACTTCGTTACGACCAACATGGATTCCCCACTGCTGAACGAGAGCGCGTCGTCGTGTCGTTTCCGCCGTCTTCATCGCGTTATATCACAACTAATGTGGTTGGCTACGCAGGTGGAATACTTTTGGGCGATGATGACGTGTCGAGTGTGACATTCAACGAAGGATCTGTTCCGCAGCTACAGACCTTAACATCTACGTTCTTAAAGAGCACGATGACTACGTCAACCCTGAATTCATTGTGGTACACCAACAACATCAACGCCATGGGCGTCACCCCATACACAATGGTGTTCACCCCCGACGGTTATCAGTTCAGCGTGTCGGTGATTCTGTCACTCAAATACAATCAGTCGTCTTCACCCTCGCAAGAAGGCAATGATAATCTCGCGCTTTTCAAGCAAGGAGTGAAAATTAAGTGTTTACATGGTGCGGTGTTTGACTCAACTGCAGGTACTGTCACAGCGACAATCGATTCGACGGGCACTTTCGGTGTTGCGTTTCGAGCCACCATCAGAAGCATCTCACCTCCGAGAGCATACATCGATGGCGGTACGAGTGTGACAGTAGACGGCATCGATATGTCATCACTCGCTACGTTGGGCACTCAAACATCGAATCAGAAGTGTCGATGGGGTGAGAGGTTTACAGCGGCGACGACCGTCGCTTCGGCAGACGTCCGTTCAGTTTTGTCGGGTAGTGACAGCGCGGTGATGGGTACAAAAATCAACGCCATCTCGTGTGTAGCGCCCTCGACGAAATACGCCGGTTTCACAATCGTCGAGTTCTACAATTCTGACAACCTCATGACGAGTAACACCAACCTGACGCTTCTCCTGACCGCATCTCCATACATCACTTCCGTGGTGCCATCTGAAGGCGTCGTTTCGGGAGGAACCGTCGTCACCGTATCCGGCAACTTTTTAAGAGCAGGGTCATCGTCGTCCGATTGGGAAAAGTACGATGCGGACTCCACGTTCTTCGCAAACAGCGGCCCCACGGCGTTGTCATGCATGTTTGGTTCAGTCTCGTCGACTGGAGTTGCGATTTCGTCCGCCGTCGCAAGATGTGAAAGTCCATCTTCCAGCGGCGCAGTCTCGACGAGCGTGCGCGCGGGTGATCTCACTTATCCATCGACGGGATACGGCGAGTATTCCTTTGTCGATGATTTCGACGCGAGCGTCACCTCCACAGCCTATAAAGACAACAGTGGAGTGGGTGCGATGACGGATGGTGGTGTAGAAATCAGTCTTTTCGGTGCTACGGGTTCGTTGACGAACCAACGTGACGAATTCTACGATTGGCAGTGCTTATTCGGCACGGTGCGCGCAGCCGCGCGAGAGAAGCCGTACGGCGATTTGAGCTGTCTTTCAACATCCTTAGCTCGTGGAAGCACGCTCGACGTCCGACTCGTCGGACCAAACGGCGAAGGCTCGTTACTGCTCGGTACCGTTTCCTCGGACGCCGTCGCGGATACATACGTCGACTCCGTCGTAACCGTACCGGGAACTCCGGAGACTATCCAAACGCTGGCCGTCATCGGGAGAGAACAGTCGCCGCAGTTCTGGGAACCTCTCACATGGATCAGCACCGCGCACGCGCTCCTCTCCTCTCCGGGCGGCGGTTGGGTCGGAACTGGTCAAGGGTTCGGTCACGGCGCTAACGGGGATCCAAATTGCACTTTTACGTCGGACGCTGGCGTCGTCGCGACTCGGGTGGCGACGATAATTTCGTCTGCGCTCGTCGTGTGCGAAGCGCCCATCTCGGAATCAAAAGTGTGGTCTTCCGTGCGTGTCTCGGCGAACGATGTATTCTCAGGCGCACCGAGAACGTTGACACCCCCGTGGTTTACACCTCCGACGCGAACGGACGCCGCCGCGTCTTCTTCGCGCTTTGTCGCCGCCTGGTTTCCATCCGCCTCCGCCGGCGGCGTCCGCACGGTCCCGCAAGGGTACATTTCGAGCGCGCACCCCATTCCGACGCTGTGTTACTACGGTCTATCGATAGATCCGACGTCAATCACCGCGAATGACGGGTGCGAGATACCTCGAGCGCTCTCCCCCGGTTTCGTCGCGATTTCTTTAAACGGCGGCGCGTCGGCGGTGCCCGCGTTTGAACACCAGTTGGAGATTCTCGAACCGATACACTCGAAGACGGTGTACCCGAGATTCTTGACCGTCGACGGCGGTTCCATCGTGGACATCTCCGGCACCGACATGACTGTCTCGCCGAACGGCCCTCCGCTACGCTGCGGCTTCGCGTACTCGACGGAAATCTTTGACGTCGCGTACGTGTCCTCCGCCTTGGTCAAGTGCGAGACGCTCGCAAGTTACCTCGACGGCGATACGAATGAATTCAATCTCTTCATCGGTCGCGACGAGGACTTGACCGGATCGGAACCCAACGAATTATCCGCTTCACCGACGAATAAGACGATCGCCGCCGTCGCCAACACCTTCGGCGTGCGCGCCTCCGCCGCGCCCGTCGTCTCCGCTCTCTCTCCGACAGCGGGCAACGCGCGAGGCGGCGCCGTCGTCGCCATCGACGGCACATCGTTCACCTACGAATCCGGTACCGCGCGCTGTATCTTCGGCAACGTCTACGTCAGCGCCACCGTGTACAACTCCACCCACGCCGACTGCGTCGCGCCTTCCCTGTATCCGCTCCGCGTCTACGCCGTCGCCTTTTCGCTCGTCGGCTCCGCCGCGCAGCGTCTCCTCGACTCATCCTTCACCTACGCCAACGGCACCGCGTGCGCGTATGCCGTGTTTTAGATTATAGATTACTTATACTATACCTAGCCTCTCCACGCGAGCACCGCTCGCTCGATCGCGAGACTGCGTCTCTCTCGCCGCTCGACGCGACGCCGCGCCGTCGAGGACAAAAAAAAGACGAGTCTCGCGTCGATCGAGCCGTCAGACGTCAGACGCGACCTCACACCACCGCGACGACCGACCCGATCGCGCGCGATGGCGAACCCGATGCAAAACATATGCGCGAATTTCGATCAAGTCGGCAAGGTGCGCGCGTCCCCGCGTCGACGACGACTCGCGCGTTCGTCGCGCTCATTAATCGATGAATCGTCCCGGCGCGTGAATGACTCCGTGACTCGACGACTGACGGTCGATTGACGACGTCGAACAGGCGTTCGCGGAACACTACTACAACACCTTCGACGCCGACCGTGCGCAACTCGGTCCGCTGTACAACGAGTCGTACTCGATGTTGAACTTTGAACACAGCGACGCGAGACCAGGGCAGTACAAGGGAAGCGCGGCGATCGTCGAAAAGCTCCGTTCACTTCCGTTTCAACAGGTGAAACACCAGGTGGTGACGCTGGACACGCAACCGTCGCCGAACGGTGGTGTCATCGTGATGGTGTGCGGGAATTTGCTCGTCGATGGTGAGCAGCACCCGCAAAAGTTTTCGCAGACGTTTCAGCTCATGCCCACCGAGGCGGCGGGACTGGCGCCGGGAAGTTACTTCATCTTTAACGATGTGTTTCGTCTCAACGTCGGGTGAGCGCGCGCGGGAACGCAATCTTTCACGACGACTACACTAGTGCATCTATAGCTATAACAAAAATCAAACATACACACGAATCTTTTCATCTTTCTCAGCGGCGCCGTCGCTCACACCGCCGTCTTCCCGTTCAGACACAAATCAACCTTTTCCAACAGATTTACATTCTCCAACGCCGCCGCCACGCGTTCCTTATCGTTCAACTGTTTATTCACCGCCCTCTCGCTCGAATGTGTCCCAGGAGCGATGACGACGTCCACCTTGAACCTCTTCGGAAGCGTCCTCGCGAGCTTCACGCGAATGCTCAACCCGATGAGCGTCGCCATGGAACAGTGCGGCACCGTCGGCGTGAACGACACCTTGACTCGACACCCCGGGTCATCGACGACAATATCCTCCTCTCGCACGACGTTGAGTCGCTCGAGCGAATACGGGTGTTCGGGGTCGTTAATGTCCCGCACGTGGTCAAAGATTTCTTCGGCGTCGATGGCGTCGCGCGCCGACTCGCACGATTCTTGGCGCGCGCGCGACGCGTTCTCGGACGCGCGAGACGCGCGCGGGGCGTGGACGATCGGGGCGGGATTGATGTACGCATCGCGGTCGTCGCCCGCGTCGTCCGCGTCGGCCATGACGGGCGGACGGATGCGCGCGCGCGTGTGACGGACGCCTCGTCGTCACTCTGCGCGCGATGACGATGACGGTGTCGCGCGCGTCCGTCTCGCGCGCGACGGCGACGGCGGCGGCGACGCGGTCGCGATCGAGGTCGCACGCGTCGACGCGCGTCGCGCGCGCGTCCGCGGCGCGCGACGACGACAAGAAGGCGCGCGAACTCGACCTCGACCGTGGGCCCGTTCGGTCGTTGTCTCGACGCGCGACGCTCGTCGCGCTCGCGACGGCGGCGGCGGTGACGGTGACGTCGACGACGACCGCGCGCGCGTCTTCTTCTTCGTCGTCCTCGTCGTCGTCGTCGTCGCTCGAGAGGTACGCGGACGAAAAGAAGGCGTTCGCGGTGAGCTACCCGTCGTCGTGGGTCGTCGCGAGCAAGCCGGGCGCGGAGGTTTTATTTAAAAACCCGGATGAAAAGTACAGCAACATCGGCGTCACGGTGTCGCCGGTGACGATCGATTCGTTGGAAAAGTTTGGAACGTTGGAGGAGATCGGTGAGCGCCTGGCGAGGGCGGAGGCGGCAAAGGAGAGCACGGTTCCGGGCGGGGTGACGGTGACGAGCTCGACGGAACGACGAGGAGAGAAATCTGGGGCGGTTTTTTATGATTACGAGTATCGGTTGATCACGACGTATGGAAATAAGCGCGTGTACACGTCGGTGTCCATCGTGGACGGTACGCTGTACATTCTGAACGCGCAGGCGTACGAGGTGGCGGATCCCGAACGGCCGACGGAGGAACAAAAGGCAAAGGATGAGGAAAACTCCGCCTTGTATCGAAGCGTGGGAGCGACGTTCGACGCGTCTCGACGAATTTTCGAGTCGTGATATTCATGTTCTTTTAATACAATTCTTCTATTAGCCGCGCAACTCTACGAATCCGTGCTGCGCGTCGTACGTCCACCACGTGTGTTTGCCATCCGTAAACAAATTCTTCGAGTGGTCGAAAAACAAGTCGCTCGCCTCGGAGTAGTACATCGAATGTTCGACGTTCCAGACGTATCCCTCCGGTACGACGGCGGGTGGGCACGATCGCGCGAGCGACACCAATTCGCTCTTCTCGGCGATGTGATCGCTGACCGCGCGTCCGTGCGCGACGACGTACGCCTTGAGCGCCTTGACGCCCATAGCGGAAAAGTCCAACGCGCTCGACGCCGTCGGCGGTTCGTCCCGTGTCGGTTCTTCCGTCATCTTCGGTTTCTTCGCCGCCGGTGCGGGCTCCTCCGTTTCTTCGTCGTCCGTGTCCGCGAACATGTCTTGACCGTCGCCCGCGTCCTCGACGACGGATGGCGTCGGCGCGTAGAGTCGCGCAGCGCGCTCGAACGCCTCCTTACGAAACGTGTACACCTCGTACTCACCCTGTCCCATCAACGCGCTCGAGAGTTCGGTCAATTTGTCAAAGACTCGTTTCTCCTCTTCGCTCATCGCTTTCGTTGGTTTCCCTTTATTTTTACCCGCGCGCCCGCCTCCCGGTTTGGCGCCGCCGCCCAAACGCTTCAGCGCGCCCAACACCGTCTCTCCTGGATTCAAGTATCCCGCAATCTCGTGTTGCATCGCTGCCACCTCACGCTCGCTCATCGCCTTTGCGTCGTCCTCTTCCTCCAACGCCGCCGTGCTTCGCTTGATCGCCCCGCTCGCGAATCTCTCGTCCACCTCGGCGTCCTTGTCCAACCACAAGTCGGCTTCATCCTTCTCCTCGGCGTATTCGACGTAATTCCCATCGTCATCAAAGTACCCGTCTCGACGCTCCTCGTCCAGATTAAATGCCATGAATCCATCATTCTCTTTCCCGCCCACCTCTCGTCCCTCCTCGGCGTCCTCCACGCCCTCTCTCGTCTCGACGTCGTCCCTCGCGCGCACGCCCGCCGCCATCTCCGACCGCAACAGCGCCCTCGTCTTCGCCGCACCGACGGCGCGTTTCGCCAGTTCATCCGCGTCGTCCGCGTCGACGACATCCTCGTGCGCTTTACTATCGTCGCGTTCGTCGTCGTCCGAGTCTCTACCGCTCGGTAAGACGGTGGCGCGCGCGCGAGACGGGTCGGCGATGGATTTGTCCCGCTTCTTTTGCGCACCCTCCGCGGCGAGAACGTCGGCGACGAGCGCCGCGGTGGACCCGGGCGCGTGTCGAACGACGTCATCTTCGTTGTCGTCGTCGTCGGGATCTTCGAACGAGACGCGCGCGCGACGATCGCGTTTCATGACGACGCGAGAGAGGTCGGGAAGTGAAGTGTGAAGAGAAAAGCAGTTACAAACAAACCGCTCGTCTGGGCACGCGCGCGCGACTACTTCCACGTGATGAGCGCGTTGAAGAACTCGTCGTAGGATAAGGTGTCGTCGCCATCGACGTCGAAGATGTGGAAGACGATGTTGATCACCTCGTCGCTGAGTTTGATGCCGGCGCAGCGCTTGGCCATTTTTTTAAACCGCTTGCGCGTGATTGGCGCGCCCGAGTCGGAAACCTGCTTCATGTGCTTTTGAAACTTGCCGTCGCCGTGCTTGGCGATGCGAGCGAAGGCTAAAAACTCGGCGCGACTGACCTGACGCTTGGACTCGATCCCGGGGAGCTCCTTGACTCTGCGTAAAAACGTCGGGAGTTGGTCTACCTTGGATCCGGCGACGAGGGCGTAGCCGAAATCCCGCGGCGTGATCCAACCGTTTTTGTTGCAGTCGTAGTGCCTAAATTCTAGATCGTCCATCTCCCAGCGTAAATTTTGTAAAAAGTCGTGAAAATCTCTGAGTTTGAGGCGCTTGTTGCGCTTTGATCCGAATAAATAATCGAGCAAACCGCCGCCTATGTCGTCGACATTGCTCGAACCCGTGTCGAGACCGGTGCGCATGCCGCTCGCGCGTCTCGTCTGCGTACGGATATCCTTCATCATCGCCCTGAATTCGTTTTCATCCAACGATCCGCTCCCATCCTCGTCGTACTTGTGAAACGTCGCCGTCGCGCGCTGTCGATCGATGCTCACGAGCGTGGAGAAGAAGAGATATTCGGAAAAATCGTACAAGCCATTTTTATCCGTATCAAAGAGTTGAAACAGCTTACTCCGCATCACCTCCGACGTCACCACGCTCGCGCTCGAAATCCCACCCGCGATCTCCCCCGCCAGCTTCCCCGCCCGCGTCTCGTCGCTCCCGACAGCGGGATGCAAGGGCAAGAGCGCGCGCACCAAGTCGCTCAGCGTCATGTACGTCGTCCCGTTTATCCTCTGACTCGCAAAGTAATCAAACACCTTTTCCGGCGGCGAAAACGTTCGCAATCGTCGCTCATAACTGAAAAACACATCCTGTTTGTACTCCTTTGAGAATCCACTCGCAGCGTACGACGTCAGCTTGTTCAACTCCCTCGAATAATACAGCCTTCGATGTTGAAACCAATTTTCCCAATCCTCGTCCGGTCGACTCATCGGTCCGTACGTCTTATCGAACGCGAACGCCCCGCCCACCAACCCACACGCGACGACGCCGAACACAATTTTCCCGCGTCCATCACCGCTCGCGGTGATGACGTCCATCTCACGCGTCGCCGTCGTCGCGATCCATCGCGATGCCGTCGACGCGTTGAATTCCGTCGTCGCCGTCGCCGCCGTCGTCGTCACGGACACGCGTCGCGCCGCCGCGCGCGCGACGACGCGGAACATGACAACCGTGTTCTCGACGTACCGCGACGCTCGAGTCGCGCGCGCGTCGCACGGTGACGCGCGCGAGGGATCGATTCGTGAAACGGTCGGTCGGTCGGTCGGTCGGTCGGTCCAGGGGACCCCCCGCCGACCGGGGACGCCGTGTTCGGGACGCGCGCGACGACGGTGCGCCAGCGAGCGACCACCGTGGTGCGGGAATGGGAAGTTCAGTTTAAGATGACTACGGTCGGTCGCGTCGCGTCGAGGGATCATCGTCGACGACGACGTCGACGAACGCTCGCCGGCGTCGCTAGAGGTGTCGCCCGGCGACGCGGTGCGGCTCCGGCACGAGCGCCTTGGTTCTCGCCAATCTCGCCACGGTGACCAATTTATTATCGATCGGAACGCGTGGATCGGCGAGATCTAACACATCGACTCGAACGCTTCGCCACTCGTCGCGCGTGAACAAGTGTTGATGCCTCTGAACGGCGGCGTAGAGGGCGTCGAGGGCGTAAATGAGCATGCCCTGTTGCACGCTTCGACGCTCGGCAATTTTCAAATTTGTCAGCGCTCGTTCAGCCTCGTGTAAGAGCATGCGCATCTCCTCTCGACGCTTGGCGCGTCTACGATAGACGGAGAGCGAGAGCGATGCCTTGAGGGTGAGCGCGGAGAAGTAGGCGAAGAGCGCCGCCGGGAAACATGCCATGAGGGAAAAGTTTAACCGGTTCGCGCGCATGAGTTGATCCATCTGCATCAACGCGCTCTCCATCTCCACCTTCATCACCTGCGTCTGAAGTAGTAAGAGTTGCATGAGATCGCCGGCGAGCATGTTGGTGAGGGGGGATTTTAATTCCTCTTCGACGCGCGCGGTGACGAGACGCGTGGCGTCGGGGACGACGACGACGCGTTCCTCACCCTCGCCTTTACTACCGCCGCCGACAGCTTTGTAGGCGCGGTAGAGGGAGTCCGAGTACCCAGGGCGAGATGCCTGACGGGTGTACTCGCCGAGCATGCGGTCGAGGGAGGCTTTGCTCTCCTCGAGACGCTCGATGGCGTCGTCGGGACGGTCAGAGACGAAGGCGGCTTTGAGCTCGTCTCGTAATTCTTTGAGTGGATCGAACAGACGCGTGCGGAGAAAGGTGACGATGGCGGTGTGCGAGGCGCGGATGACGTCTTCTAAATCGTCGCTTCCGCACAGTCGACTGTGTCTAATGGTCACGGCGGCGGCGACGGCGAGCGAGACGCCGCCGACGGTGTACACCAACCATCGCCGCACGTGTTTCGACGGTTTCGCGTGTCTATCCAATGCTTCGTGCGACGCGTCTCGCACGTTCAACCACTCCTCCTCCACCCTATTCAACGCTTGCCACAACGTGTCGTTCACTCGAGGCAACGGCCACGGCTTCCCGTCGACGATGAGCGGTTGCCGAAACCGATGCGCCACGACGGCGTCGGCGTGTTGACTCAAATCCATGCTCGCCAATCGTTGTAGACGACTCGGCGGTCGAGGCACCGGGTCCGGGGAGTGATCGGAATCCACGCTCGATCGTCCTGACCTCGGTGTCGGTTCGGGTAGATCCGGCATCGCGTCTCTCGCGCGCGAGGTCCTCGACAGCCGACTGAGCGATTTCAACAATTTCGGGCTCTCCGTCGCTGTCATCGTCGACGCGCTCGTCACTCGCTCCAAGTGTCCCACAGTCTCGCTCGATTTCGTCGCGTACTCTCGCACCTCCTCTAAACACTCCAACAACCCGTCCGCGGCGTCCATGATGGTCTGTCGCGTCTCCTCCGTCGACACCGTGCCCGTCGACGACGCGTTGGCGATTCTGTCGGCGTGATTGTGCACGCGCCCGACGACGCTCGCCAACGCCGTCTGCAACTCACCGAGCGCGCGCACGCGTCCGTCGATGATGACTCGCGCGCTCGCGCTCAGTAACGCGAACTTTGCATCCTTACCCGTGAGTATCGCGCGCGCGTGACACCAAAAACGATACGCGCCCTCTCGCGCCAAACTCGCGAAATTTCTCGGCCCGGTGTTGAATAACAAAAACCGCGCCTGTCCCCGCGGACGATCTCTGAGCACCTCCCAAAAGCTCAACGAATTCGTGGCGACGCGTAAATCGTACAGTAACTCCCGAGACATGTCCTGCGCGAAGAAGAGCGTCGCTCGAGCGGCGTGACCGAGATCGCTCTCCTCCGCCGCCGACTCGGCGCGACCGCCGTCGCCGTCCAACGCGGCGGACACAGCGAAGGCGTCTCGCCACCACACCGCCGACGCCCCCGTTCGACCATCCTTATCGAAGAACACCGGGAGAGGATGCACCGCGCGCGCACGCGTCGCCTCTCTCGCGCGCAACCTCGCGCGAGACGCGCGCTTTTGCATCGCCTTGGCCACATCCCAAAACGACGAGTACTCGCTCGCGCCCTCCCTCTTCTTCGGCGACACCTCGGCGTCGATGACGCGATTCACGGCATCCTTGAAGAGATTTCGCACCGCGCGAGGCGGTCGACCGTCGGTGGTCATCCTCGCCGCGCGCGGCGAGGCGCGGTGTCCCGTCCCGTTCGCGCCCGTCTGCACGCTGACGAGGCGACGACGTCCCGTCATTCGGATGCTCGCCGACGCGCGCGCGAGCGCGAGAGACGCGTGGGACGGCGCGCGCGTGCGCGCGCGCGTGGCGCTCGGAGTTAAACTCGCGCCGGGCGGGCGTCGGACGCCGCTGACGCCGCCGCCGCTCGCGGAAGATGACGAACCGCGCGTGGTCGGGCCCGTGGCGGAGATTTCATACGAGGACGACGTGCGCGCGCGCGGCGTCGCGGGTGAGAGAGCGCTCTCGTCCGCGCTCGCGGGACTTCGCGAACCGCTCGTCGTGCGGGGAGGGGCGGAGGCGTGGATGAGGGCGAAAGATTGGACGCTGGAGGGATTGGTGGCGGCGCACGGCGAGTGGGCGTGCGACGCGCGCGTCGTCTCCGAGGACGTCGACGAGGGACGGATGTTCGTCTACTGCGAGGAGTCGCACCGAGCGGTGCGTGACGGAACGTTCACGGCGCCGAGCACGACGGTTCGAATGCCGTTTTCGACGGCGGTGGCGAGAGTGTTGCGCTCGTCGGGACGAGGCGGCGCGTACGTGCAAAGCGACGTGGCGTCCGACATGGCGCGCGCGTGCGAGGCTGGCGGCGCGAGCGCGTCGTTCTCGGCGCTGGGTGTAGAGTCGCAGGGACGACGTCTGTGGCTCGCGTTGGCGGGGTCGGTGTCGCCGCTGCACTTTGACGCGTCGTGGTCGACGCTGACGCAAGTGGGCGAGGGACGCAAAAGAATGCTCTTGCATCAGCCGTTCGCACTCGGCCAAATCGGCTTGTATCCGAATTGGCATCCGCTTCGTCGAAGAGGTCGACATTTCGCCAAGAATGCGTGCGCGTGGGAAGCCATCATCGAACCGGGTGATGTGCTCGTGTTCCCGCCTCGATGGGCGCACTACACCGAAAGCTTGGGCGACCGTGTGTCCATCGCCGTCACGCAGCGGTTTACGCGTCCTCGCGAAAAGAATCTCGAAACCGTCGCCGGGAAGTTTCAGCACTGGATGGAGAAGAGCGATCGACCGAATGCACTCGCGCGACTCCTTTCGTTGGGACTCGTCGATGAAGGCGTCGGCGCCGTTTTACCGCGCGACGCGCGCACGGGCGAAGTGGAACGGGGCGAACTATCGGGCTGGATGTCTACGGAGAACGACGAGTGGCGAGCCGCGGCGTTCGAAGGCGCGAATGTAGTGCGTCAACACATCACGGATGATGACTTGATCGGTATATATTGTCGGGGCTCGGTGGCTCGAGGCGAAGCGCGGTCGATGATTTCTGACGTTGATTTGATAGTCGTGACGCGCGATGCTGACGTACCCGAGGATGTGATTCGCGAAAATTTGGCGCGTCGATTGGCGCTTCGATTTTCGCACATGGTGAAGAAGTTTGATGTCCGCTTTGAGTTTGCGGATTCCGCTGAGAGTGTCGTCTCGAGCGGAGCTCACTCTGTAGACGTCTTTGTTCTGTCTACGCAGTGCGTCACGATTTGCGGGTGTCCTCTACCAGATTTGCTACCCTCGAGCGCGAGAGTACCGAAACCGCGCTCGCTCACTAGCGTGCGCGGCGACGTTGCCGACGCTCTTCGACACGGTTCGGAGCGAGCTATCATGTGGGCGCTCAAACGCCTGATAAGGGCAGCGTATGAGCGATATGCGTTACCGCGCGATGAAGTTGGATTCACACGGGATCTGTATCATAGTGTCCGATTGGCCGCACTTCATGCGAATGTAGATATTTCTAGTGATTTAGCGACGGCACTCGTCGTGTGTGTGCACTCACCGAAGTTGACGTACGGCGATTTGCTTTGGAGAGCTCAGTCTGCCGCACTGTGCCGACGACTTCTCGTCCTCTTGCAGTGAGTGCGCCACGCGCGAGCGCTTTGTACTTTTAATGAATTCATTAATTGTTGAATAAATTTGTTTTTTTTGTATTGTTGTTGCAAAGCGTTACGTGGAATTTTCTACATCGAATCCAGAATGGCGCGGAGCTCTTCCGCATCAAGGCCCTTCAATTCACTCACGTATTGGGCGACCTTGGCGGCGCGGCCCTTTGCCATGACGTCAGACATGACCTGATCAGAGTTAGATTCGAGCAAAGCGGTGACGGCACGGTCGTCACTAGCATCGGTGCCGGTGGCGGCGATGGCGTCTTCAATCATGGCTTCGATCGGCTTTTCAAGCTCGACGTCACCGAGTTGCGCCTTCGCCTTGGTCGCTAATTCGTCGACAGCAAGTCGGCGAGTAAGTCTAGCGTGGAAGTAACGGCGCGCATCCTTCCATTCGACGACATCACGGATCACGCCCTTCGCCTTCATGCGGCCACTGCGGTCGTGAAGGTCGGCGAACTCGTGCGCAACTTGGGTGTACATCGGCAAGAGAGCAGCCTCACGCTTCTTGATCTCGTTCTTGTTCGCCTCCGGCTCCTCGTCCAATGTGGCGAGGATCGGGTCGAGGCGGTGCATCGCCGCGAGTTGATCCTTGGAACGGAACTTGACTTCGCAGATACCCGGCGGTTCGAGGATACCACCTCTAGATTCCACATCCGCGTACATCTCCATCCTGGCTTCGTTAATGGTCGGATCGACGACGACCCAAGCACCACCACGAAGTTCGCCGTTCGGCGGAATGTAGATGAACACCGGGTGACGGTACACGCGAAGCTCGTCGACAATCATCGCACCGAACTTCAAGATTTCACCGTACATATCCCGAGTACCACCGCTGAAACCACGCCAGTTGGCGAAAATGAAGAGCGGCAAGTTTTCGGCGTTGTTGAAATCACGGATGGCAGTCGCAGTCTTGTGAGCGCTATCCGGGAACCACACTTGACCGGCTTGGGCCAACACAGCCTCACGCGATTCCGGGTTGGCCGGATCGGCGGGGATGCGCTGCTCCATCAAGCGAGTCTCGACGGCGATGACACCGCACGGGATACCGCCGAGACGGGCGCGACCGGTGACAACAGACTTACCCCAGTCCGGCAACGTCTCGGTCCACGAGTTGGTATCGAAGAATCCCTTGGCGAAAGAACCATCCATGTTGACACCGGCGAGCATGTTGCGCGGATCGTACGGCGTCTTCGTCGGCATGAACTCAATGTCACGGTCGACCGGGTCAGACACGCGAAGCGCCGGCGCGCGGGTGAACGCCGTCGCCGGAGTGTAAGAAAGCCACTTCAAGATGGCTCGCGCGCCTTGTTGGTCGTCCGCAACTTGCAAGTGAGAAACACCGTTCGGCATCATCACTTGCGGACCACCCAGCTGATCTTGGCTCGTGTACACTTCGCGACCGAGAAGCTTGTTCAAGGCGAGGTAACCTGTAAGAATGAGAGGACCGTTCGTCATTTGAATGTTACGTTGACCCAAGCGGCACAAGTACGCTCCGATACCGACGGAACGACCACTGACGTAAGACAAGGTAAAGGCATCAGCGTACGCGGCGGATTGCTCGCCGGCAATCATACCAGAGCCGCGCAAGTTTTCAACACCGATGCCGTGAATTTGACCGATGATGTCGGTGAGCTTCATTCGGGTCTCACCACCGTCGACAACTTCTTCAGCGGCGACAGTTCCCTCCGGGAACGCCTTGTAATCATCCTTGGTCAAGTACAAGTACTTGAATCCCATGCCCGGGTTGGAATCGTCGTTCCAGGCAACCTTGAAATACGGCTTGAGCTCTTCGACGAGACCGATGCGAGCACCAGAGTTCGACGCAATGTACACTCTCGGCAAGCCCAACTTGCGAGCGTACTTCGAAATGGCGTCGTACACATCGTCTTCCTTCACACCGAATGAGCCGGACATGAACGTACAGTCGTTACCGACGATGACCATTTCACGTCCCGCCGGGTACTCGGGCGTCTTCATGAAGCAGTGCCAGCCGACCATACCTACGTTGTTGGAGCCAGCCGGACGCTCTTGCTTCGTGAGAACACCATCTTCACCGAGAACGAGCTCAGTGGCGCTGAAAAAGTCAACCGGCATGGTACCGCCAACGTCAGCAACGTGCGCACGCCAGTCAAGGACCAAAGCCTTTTCGAAGAGACCGAGGAAGTCGAAAATGTACGTGGTGCCAATGGCGCGAGCGACGGCACGTTTTTGTTGCAATGCACCCGGTTGCGGGTACGGCTCGAGGAAGCACGCTTGCTCTTCACCATCGGGGCCAATGAGGCAGAATTGTTCGGCCTTGCCAGTGGTCGAGTCCAAGGATTCCTTGTACATGTCAACCTTGAGCCATTGGCCAGACATGGAAGTTGCGACCAATCTGAGCGGGACCTTTTCCTTGCCAACACGGATACGAATCTCAATTTCGTCGACACGTCGCGCAAGAAGCGTGGCGGACTCACGGCTGATGAAGTCGGAGAGCTTCGCCTTGAGAGCGGCGACCGCTGCGACCATGCTTTGTTGTTCGAGATGCGGCAAGAAGTTGACGTAAATTCTGGACGAGGAAACTCCCTTGGCGCGGCTGTCCATCATGGAAAGGGACAAAGCTTCGACAGCCTTGTTAAGCACACGCTCCAAACCGCCTTCCATAGTGTCCTTGGAGTGAGAGAGACGACGAAGCAACAAGTGCTTGGCCGGGCCACGGCGAGAGCCCGTCGAAGATTCACCGACATACATGTGGAGATCACGGTTGACCGTCGGAAGACGAGTCAAGGAGTAGTTCTCAAGTCGCGCGAGCTCAAGCAAGTGAGCAACCGTCGGGCGTTCACCTCGGTACAACATGTCTTCCTTGAAATCTTTTTGAGAGTGGAAGGTGTAGTACGACGGGAGCTCGAGATCGGCGTAGACGAGCACGTTCACGAACTTGATGCCCATAGCCTCAAGTCTTGACTTTTGCGTCGCGATGAATGCTTCGAGTTCACCCGGAACAGAAGAGTCCGACGTTTGCTTGCAGATCGCAACGTGAATGACGTGCAACGTCGAGCTGCCGTCGCTTTGCGCACCAGCTTCCTTTATGTTCGCTTCAAGACGATCCAACATCGCCGGGAATCGCGCTTTTGCGTCCATGACGTTGTCGACGCGGGCCAAAAGACCGCAACGAAGCGGGCTCTCATCCGGGAACGTGTTGAACTTGAAGTTCCAAGCGATGGATGTCATACCATCATCTCTCGACACAGCCGTGCTGATGACGTTGTGAGCTCTGAAAACACGCTTGGCGTACACTTCGAGGGAAGCATCTTGCACCTTCTCATCGCTGTCCGAGAAGAGTGCCGGGAGCAAATCGACTGCGAGGGTCGGCGATTCCACCAACGACTGGAGGTCACCCGCTTGCGCGCTGCCCCAGGCTCGCGCCAAGGGCGCCGCACCGAGCAAGATTCTCTTCAGTTCTTCCAAACGCTTGTCGATGGAGGGCAACCGTCGCTCAATGAGAATGTTGGAGGCCTCAAGCGCGACATCTCCGTACTCAGTTCCACTAAGGTTAGATAAACGCTCAATGTTGCTGCGGAGAGAGTCAGAGATCGGCGCGTGATCATCCGCCCAAGAGATGGGGCCTCGGGCGAGGACTCGCTGCGGCAGCGTCGGCGCTTGCTTCAACAAAGACACAATGAATTCTTGTCGCTCCTTCGAGCGCATGTGAGCTCGCACTTGGTTCAACACCGGCGTCAAGTTGCTGTTGTTTGCACGAATCAGTTGTTGCATGACAGCGTCGAGCTTCTTACCTTCGAAGACAGACTCGACACTCAAGTAGCGAGAGATGACTTGCTCCAAGACATCCGTGGCCCGCTCCCACCTGCCTTGGTCAGCCGGGAGAGCAGTGAGCGCGTTGAAGAGTTCAGAGATACACTCTTCCCCGTCCAAAGAATAACCATCCAAGAACATGTTGACGCGCGTCACGGCGGCCTCGAGCTTTTCTTCAGGGGTGGCAGCAGCATCGGCGACTTCCGGAACTCGGAGCTCACCGCTGAAAGTGCTGATCTTCTTCACCTTGCTCGGATCCTTCAATTCAAGGGTCGCAAGCAAGTCACCAGCTTCGATAACAGCACCGCCCGCCTTAGCGTGAGAAACCTTACCGCTTTCAGTAGCAATTAGAGGCATAACCATCTTCATCGCTTCAACCTCAGCGAACGGCTTGCCGGCAACAACCTCGGCGCCGTCTTCTTGGAGGAATCTGATGAGCTTACCCGTGACATCGGTGCGAAGCTCAGACGGATCGAAAACGTTCGGCAACAACCAAGTTTGACCATCGAGAATCATTCTCAAGCCGAGCGGCTCCTCAAGACCTTCAATTTCGTGTTGCTCACCGCCGAACATCGCGACGAGAGCGCCATCCGGTCGCTCGCGTATCTTGGATTCAAACTTCTGTCCTTCAGGAGTCTCCACAGTGAAGGTATCCGGACCGTTTCTGGTCACTTCGAAGGTGTACTTGATGTCTTGGTACGTGAGCTCGACCGGGAAGCGAATCAACTTGTCGACGCCTTGAACAGACACTTGACCCTTCTGCCAGAACTCAGTGAAAGCCGCTTCTTCCGCCTTCGCCATGTTGAACGCACGGAAGAGGGCAGCACCGAAAACAATCATGTGCGCATCTTGGTTGTTCGCAATTTCCTTCTTCGCAATCAAGCCATCCAACCATGAGGTATCGATAGTGTTATCCTTGAACTCATCGGTTTCAAGAAGTTGCACCAAGTACTCGACGGCAGTGCGGATTTCACCGCGCACAACCATACCCTTGAGGGCAAGAACGAGCGCCTTGCGCGCTTCGTTACGGTTGCGACCAGAAGCGAAAATGTGACCAAACTGAGAATCGGCAAACTCGTGAACACCACCGTTCGCGCCGACGGAGAAGTAACCCCACACGTTGGGTGTAGACTGGAATTGGACGCGCTCAATGCCACCAGACGTCGGCTTGAAACCTTCATCCGGGTTTTCGGCGGTGATACGCGCGGCGATGACGTGAGAGTTCGGCATGATGTAATCTTCTTGTATGAAGTCGATTTCGTCCGTGGTCTCGGTGTCGCGACCGTAGAAGTTCCTGATTTCGGGAATGCGGTGAAGCGGGATACCCATGGCAACTTGCAACTGCGTCGCCGGGAGGTTCACTCCGGTGATACCTTCCGTGACCGGGTGCTCAACCTGCAAACGCGGGTTAAGCTCCAAGAAGAAGTACTTGTCGGTTTCCGCGTTGTACAAGTACTCGACGGTACCGGCACCGATGTAACCAATGTTCTTCGTCAAACGCTGCGCCGCCTTTTCCATCTCTCTGAAAATTTCCGGCTTCGCAATGGTCGGAGGACCTTCCTCGAAAATCTTCTGGAAACGACGCTGCGTGGAGCAATCACGACCGTTAAGCGCGATAGCGTTACCGTACTCATCACCGACGATTTGCACCTCCAAGTGACGCGCTTGCGTACAGAGCTGCATCATGAACATCGGCGAACCCGGAACCTCCGCCTTGACTTGCTCAAAGTTCGTGCGGAGCTGTTCCTCGTCCGCGCTCATACGGATACCCTTACCTCCACCACCTTCGGACGCCTTCAACATGACCGGGAAACCAATACGTCTCGCCGCCTCGAGGCACTCGTCGACGGTGGTGACCATCGCCTTGTTGAAAATTTCATCCGGAATGGTACCCTCTGCGGTCAAGTTGGCTTCGAGACCGTCACCAGACCACGGGATGGACGGCACCTTCGCAGTTTGCGCCAAAATGTTCGCCGCAATCTTATCACCCAACACACTCATCACGGGCGCGGTCGGACCGATGAATTGCACACCAATCGCCTTGAGCGAAGTCGGGAGCTTCGGGTTTTCGGACGCGTGACCCCAACCCGGCCACACGGCGTCCACACCTTCACGCTTCGCTATTTCTGTAATGAGCGGCACGTTCGCGTAGTTGTTCTTGTTGGAACCACCTGGAACTTCAACGTAATCGTCCGCGAAGCGGATGAATTCGGCGTTCGCGGCGATGTCTTCCGGCGTCGCCATGGCCAAGAACTGAATGGCGTGGTCGTCGCCAAACGTGTTGAAAGCCCAGCGACGCATCGAGAGGATGCTCTTCGTCGCAGCCATACCGTTGTTCGCGATGAGAACCTTACGGATCACACGCTTACCCCCGCGCTCGGAGACGTACTTCGTGAGCGCATCGGCGCTCGAGGAAGACGCCGAGCTCGCCGACGCGTCCGCGATGGCGCGCGTCTGCTGCTCGTCGCCTCGTTGCGTCGCGCGCGCAACCGCAACGCGTCGCGTCGAGTCCGCACGACGCACAGCGGCTCGCGCCGAAGTGCCCTTGCGGACATCGCCTAAAACTGCGCGTCGTAAAACCACCAAAAAGTGCACAATCCGTCGTCAGTCGTCTCGCTCCGTTTAAACAGACGCGCGCGCGCGCGTCACTCTCGCCTCTCTCTCGCGTCACATCTCCGTCAATCCACCCTCCACGCGCGCGCCGATCGCTCACACGCCCTCATCACACGCTTCTCGTTCACTTGTCCGCGTGCCATCCCCCACCGCGCCCGCACGCCTCGCGCGCGCGACCCGCTCTCGCGACCCGCCCTTTATTTAGGTTTCGTTTCATCCACCTTATCGACTTTTCGATAACGACTCTCCCGCCGAGATCGCATCATCATCCTCGCGCGTCGGTCACCCTCCGCGACCGCGCGCGTCGACCGAGTCGCGAACGCACACGCACATTTATTTCTCGACGATCGAATCGACACCGCCGAGGCGGCACCGCGCGCCGTCGTCGTCGACATGAGTAAACTACATCCGCGCGACAATCGCCCGTGCGTCAGTCTCGTCAGCACCGTTTCCCCGTGGGTTCACCGCCTCCCACGCGCGCCACCGCATCCTCGCGTCCACGTCTCCGCGCGCGCCGTCCGCGATACACGACGCCACTATTTTCCTTCATCACCATCCACCGCCTCGCGCGCACTCCGCGTCCTCGCGCGCGCACCCACGCGCGCGCACGCGCGCCCGATCGCGGTCCCGCATCATCCATCCCACCGCTCGAGGTTTGCATCGTCCGCGCCACCACCACCACCACCGCGAGGACGCGTCGGCGCGGACGAGGACGACGACACCGAGGCGCGAAAAACACGCGTCCTCGCGTCCGCGTCCTCGAACGCCCGTCGCGCGGTCGCCGTCGCCATCCACCCGACGAGACGAGACGAGACGAGACGAGACGCGCGCCAAGCACCGAGCCGCACCGTTCGACGCCGCGCGCGCGAGTGATGCGCACCGCGCCTCTCGCCCGCGCGAGGGCGCCGCGCGCGTCACTCGCGGGACGAGTCGCGATCGGCGAACGGCGCCCCTCGGGGCATCACGACACGTCGGATTCGGGGGGGGGGACGCGCGGGCGCGGCGACGTCGCACGGGGACGTCCTTTTGGAGCGCGCGCGTATGAGTCCATGGTACCTATTTACTGTCTATTGTAGCCTATCTATTAGATAGAGCCTCTCGTGGACAGGCGGGGATACATACGTACCGTCAGTTCCCTAATTGATTTTTACTTACATAGGAGGGTACGGTACATAGTGTACATACTAAACGTCCACATACCGTCGGTCGGGGGTGGTGCGTGCGAGACGCGCGCGCGAGGGGCGGGCGGTCGATCGATCGGTCGGTCGGCAGTCGTCGGTCGACGGGCGATGGCGTCGCGCGCGGCGTCGGCGTCGCGCGCGGCGTCGGCGTCGGCGTCGGCGTCGGCGTCGCGGCGCGACGGTGGGAGGTCGCGGTGTGGGCGCGGGGTGACGGTCGGGAGGAGGCGATGGATGGGCGCGCGCGCGATGGCGATGGGAGACGACGACGACGACGACGATGGCGATGACGCGCGCGTCGGCGCGTGGTCGAGGGCGAGGACGAGTGTGGTCGTTCGCGCGTCGTCGTCCAGGGAGGCGAACGAGAGGACGGAGGCGTCGGGACGCGTCGGAGGAGACGCCGACGCGGACGCCGTCCCGGCGGATGAAGACGAAAACGAGGAGGAAGAGGAGGAAGAGGACGCGGTGGTGGTGACGCGAATGGAAATAAACGCGTCGCCTGAATCGGTGTGGACGTGTCTGTCGAACGGGGAGAATTTGTCGGATTTTGTGCCGACGTTGTTGGTGTCGAGGCGAGGACCGAAGCAGTACGCGTCGGCGGAGACAGAGGTGCGCATGTTGGCGATGGATTACACGCTGTTCACGCCGAGAATGCTGAATACGGTGAGTGTGCGCATCGTCGATAAGTCCAGAGGACCGCCGAACTGGGAGAACGGTCCTGGTAAGATTGGATTTTTGGCGAGAAATGTCGACGAGAGGAGTGAGTTTACGCTCGTCGGTTCGTTTGCCATTCTCCCCATTTTCGGCGAGTCGTACAAGTGTAGAGTAGAGTATCGGGCGGAATTACGACCGACTCGGTACAAAGTGCCCGTGAAAGTTTTGCAGCGAGCCGTTGACGAGAGCATCCCGTTCATCAGCGCGAGCATTACGAGGCAAGCGGTGAAGAGAGATCAGAGAAGACTGCGATCTCCGGGATTTTTACCGCAGCTTGAGACCCCTTTCAGTGCGCGGCGCAGCGATTTAGACGGTAAAAAAGACCCGCTCGCGTTAAAATCGAGCGAATACCTCGGATTGAGCGAAGTCAACGTACCCATACCGAGCGCAGATTCGAGTCAAGACGAAGACGCCGCGGCGAACGGTGTGCGCATGCGGCCGAGGAGCGAACAGCAGAACGGCGCCAAGGCGTCCGAAGCGCCGAAGAGCTGGCAAGCCATAGGTGGGAGAACGCAGAGCGGGAAATGGTTCTCGAGTGATATTACGCCTTTTGAAAACTCAGGCGCACTCGAAGTGCACATGCGTCGTTACGACACAGAGAGTTTACTGCACCGCCGAGCGTTGGCCGCGGTGCGCATCGAGGCACCGCCCGCGCTGGTGTGGGAACTGTTGACAAATTACGACAACATGCCGAAATTCGTGCCACATCTCATGCACACGGAGTACATCCAGCGTTACAACGCGGACGCGATGTCTCGCGCCGATTCGGAAAACATCAAGAGATTGAGACTGCGACACGTGTTTCTCAAGTGCGAACTTTTCCATTGCGTGGAAGAATCGACGGCGATGGATGTCGTACAAAAAGATGACCGTTACGAGATACAGTTTCGCATTTTACAGAACCCGAAGTTTGGTGCGCTCCAGGGTAAGTGGTTAGTGGCTGCCTCCGACGATTCTCGAGCCTCGGTTCTGAAGTTTGCCATCGAGGGTGTCGTGCAAAACATTCGTCGAGACGCGAGCAACACGGTGGATCCGCTCAACGAACGCATCGTTTTCGAGGAGATTTCGAGCATGCTGGAGCAATCGAGAGATTTCGTGGAGAGCATCGCAAACAAAGAGGTCGAATCGTTCACGGGCATCGACGTCAAAGTCGCCGATATCGTGATGAAAGGGTCATCCATGTCCATGGACGAGGAGGACGTCATCGAGGAGATGTCGGACGCGTACCTCGATGAGGCTGATAAAAAACTTCGCACCGAGGTACAGAAGAGGAAACTACGTGAACTGAAAGAAACCCTCCTCGGTCTTGGTTTCGGTGAGGACGAAACCATGCCCACTAGGCAGCAGCTCCGCGATGGCAATCACTGGGACGCCGTGCAACAGATTGAAAGTCTCGGCGGCTTCGTCAAGGTTGGGAACATGTTGCAATGGACTGGATCAAAATCGCGCCCTCGCGGGTATTGGACGCTCAGCACGCTCGAATTGGAGATCAAAGATTTTATCGCGAACTCGGACGATCCCGACGTGCGGCAAAATCCCGATTGCATGCCTTCGCAAAAGGCGCTCAGCGCAGGAGGTCGCATGGACATCGTCAACGCACTCAAGCGTTTCGGCGGCGCTCAAAAAGTAGCCAAGAGCATCGGCATGCAATTCGTGCAAAAGAGGACGACAAAGGCAAAGGGCAAAAAACAAATTTGACAATGAATGAATGAATGAATGTAGCATTAGCGATTTAATAGGACGCGCGAATTGTTGTGTAGACGCGACGCTCAGACAAAGTACGTGAACACGTCGCCGTCGTCGTTAATCTTCGTCGGGTACACCGGGAGCGGCACAGGCGTCGCCGCCTTCTTCAGCCCACCCAAAAACTTACGCATCATATTATTTTGCGGGCACCACGTGATGACGTCTCCCGTGGTCAAATCGTACTCAGTTCCGTCCAGCGGCACGCGAATCGCCGCCCCCGACGGTCCCTCGAACAACTCGCCATCAATCAGCGGGTACTGATACGCCGTCGAGTTACACGCCGTGATGAACACCATCGAACCGTACTTCACCATGCAAAAGTTCCCGTTCGCCAGGACCAACGCCTTGATCGGCTTCTCCTCCAACTCGGACACATTGCCCACCTTTATCCATCGCTCCCCGTCCGCCCCTCTCGTCGACGCCGCGCGATCGAACTGCGCCCCACCGTCGCCCGCGCGCTTACCCTTGCTCTTCTCCTTCTTTTTCCCGTCCGAGTTGAACTCGTCGTCGAGGATGTCACCGATGCCTCGTCGCTTCCCCGCGTCCCGCGCGACTCGCGCCCCGCGCCCGGTCCTCATCGAGCGTCTCACAGACGCGCCCGAGGTCACCGCCGCGGCGCGCGCAGCCGTCGACATCATCGAACGCGTCGTCGTCGTCGTCGTCATCGTCGCGCTCTCTTCGCGCGTCGATCGTCGCACACTCGCGCGCGCGAACGTCGCGTCGGTCGACGGCGATGACGTAGCGCTCGAAAAACACCTGACAGCAGATATCGGACGTCCGATACGTACGGCATCGATTTTGACGCCATAAAAAAACAAGCCATCACCGGAGGAGGCACCACTTTAAACTCGCAAATTGAATTCTCTCCGTCGCAGACCATGTCGCGGATACGACCGCGCGACGATCCGCGAGGCGCGCCGAGGCGCGTCTCGCACGATGGTGCCGATGCGCGTTCCCGCGGTGAGCGCGGCGTGAGCGCGAACGGGACGTCGACGAAGGAGCGAGACGCGACCGGAGGTCGACCCGCCCCGAGGCCGATCGCAACGGGCCCGAACGCGCGACGAATGATCGTGCGGGAGAAGACCCTGCGAGAGTGCTTCGCGAAACTGGACGATGGAAAGAGAGGGAAGATCATGGTGGAGGAGTTTCTCGAGCGATTGAGGGGCGATCCGAAGATGACGGATGTCATGCAAGCGGCGACGGAGGATTTTACGACGGGGGAGATGTTGGACGCCGTCTTCGATTCGTTGCAGCGAGCGAGTCAGAGCTGGGTGAGCGTGGATGAGTTTTTGGCGCTGTTTATGATGAGCGAAAACGAAACGAAGAAGCGAATGAAGAAGATGACCAAGGAGCAAGCGACGAAGAAGACGTCAAAGAAGAAGAAGGACGACGACGTCAGCGAGAAGAGTTCTCTACCAGACTCAACGTCAAACAGAAGTGCGAAAAGTTCGGAGAGAGAGAAGCTGGCGCGGAACGAGGTGACGAGTGAGCCCATTCCAGAGACGAAACCAGAGCTGGCGACATCGACAGATTCGAGATCGTCCATAAGAAGGAAGGAATCGATTCCGAAAGCTGCGGCTGCGCCGAAGGTGCAACAGCCCGTCGTCGACGCGGATTACCTCAAAAGGGTGTTCAATTTGATCGATTACGATGAAAACGAGGAGATCACACTCGTAGAGTTTTTGTCTGCGTTGCACGTGAACCCAGAGATCGGTAATCTGCTGGATGAAGGGACGTCCGCGGGAGAGGATGTCTCGCAGATTGTGAGCGAAGTATTTTCGCGCATGGACGCCGACCAGAACAAGAGCGTCTCATTCGACGAGTTCGTGCAATACTTCACCGCTCGTCAGACGGCGAATGAAAATCAAGCGCTCAACAGGCTCACTAGAGAGGAGAAGAATGCGCTTCTCGAATCAGCGGACAAATCTCGCGTCAGAAGCATGAGTGCCTTCAGACGAGGGGTGCGGTTCATAAGCAAACAAGCGCTCAAGGCTGGCTTGAGGAAGAGCGAGAAGGAGCGTAAAGAAGAGAATTTGAGCTACATTAATGATGTTGATTTACTGGTCGTCAAAGCCTATCTTCGTGACGTGTACAAGCTCATTGATTACGAAAAGAGGGAACGAATCGTGATGCAGGAGTTCCTCGACGAGTTGAGCGAAAACGCAGACATCGCTATGTCGCTCGACGCCGGTAGCAACATTACCGACAGCGCCGAGAAAACGAAAAAGATGGTCGCCACCGTCTTCAAAGCGATGTCCATCGACAAGAAACGTGTCGTGACGTATTCTGAATTCGTCAACTACTTTATCAAAATAACGTCTGAGCAGTTCAATGCGCATTCGCCCCTGGCGAGTGGCAGCGCCGTGGCTGAGACGCGAAGTGCAGATGAGAATGCGGAAATTGCGGAATTAGTCGCTGTGCTTTGCAAGTGTGAAAACCGCTCCCCTCCCCCGGCTCGTACGAAGTCATCAGCGGCCGAGGTGACGCGCGCGCCGTCACATCGCGAAGAGTACATGGACGGAGTATCGTTTGACGACGACGAAGATTTAGATCACGACTTGCATCTCATGAGGAGCGAGTTGCAAGGACTCCTCGTCGAGAACGAACGATTGAAAAATGCGCACGACGCGCTTAGCAAGTCGAACAATATGTTGACGCTGAAGTTTAATGTGCTCTCGCATTTGTACTCTAAACAGAGCGCGGAATTTCAGGCTTTAATCGACGCGACCAAGTAGTGGGCGCGCGCTGTAATAAATAGAAATGATGCAGTACTTCATGATTGCACTCAAGCTAGTCAATCTTAACGCTACCGTAAATGGCACGCACGAATGCTAAGCACGCCAAGAAACCGACCGTACCCGTGAGGATAAAGAATCCAAACGACACGATGGTCATGTAACCGAAATAGATGAACGTGGTGATCTTGTGAGTCACTACCAGCTTAGTCTTGTAGTAGACGATACCGTACGCGAACATGTAGAACGCGGCGGCACCGCTTGTCAGGAACGAGCGCCACCACCATCTGTAATCTTCCGTGCACAGTTGGAAGTAGCACATCACGACGGTGATCTCCGCGCACGTCACGATGAGAATGATGAAGACGAGAGCGAGGAAGCCGAAAATGTAATAGAATTGTTGAAGCCATATGCTCGTAAGGATGAAGAAGAGCTCGATGAACACCGCACCGAACGGCAAAATACCTCCCACAAGGATGAAGAGGATGTCACGCATGTACCAAGGCTGCGGTGGAATTTGCCGAGGAATCTTGTTTGTTCTCACCGGCTCCTCCAAAGGCTCTCTCTTGAATCCCAAGTAACTTCCCACGAAGGTCAAAGGCACGGAAATACCGAACCAAAGAAACATTAATACAAAGTACGTGCTGAACGGAACGGCGCCGCTACTCTTTTGGCCCCACACAAGAATGTTCAGCACGGTGCCAACCGCGAAGACGATGCCGGGATACATCAACGACGCCTTCAACGCGTTCATCTTCCACGTTTGACCCTTGAACATGCGGAAAAAAAAGGCGCTGACGTACCCGTTGATGAAACTCATGATGACGTAGAGCATCACCATCGCCGTCATGAGCCCACCTCTGTTCGCCGGAGAGAGGAAACCGAGCACGGCGAAGAACAAGGTAACGGTTGTCATGCAGATGAGCTGCACGCCGGTGCCCGTGAACACGGACAACCACGAGTAATGCGGCGGCACGCGGAAGACGTCTCCGTGGACCAACTTCCATCCAGACTCCTCTTGTGTCTCTTCCGCCGTCTCGAGCTGATTATACATGGTGATATCGCGGTGCAACGTTCGAAGCATGATGAGCGCCGTCATCACCGACAAAAAGAGCACGATCATCATGCTGTTGACGATGGAAAACCAATGAATCTCATCGTCCACCATCAACAGATATGTGTCCCAACGACTTGCCCAACGAATATCGCTCTCCTTGAACAGAGTGTCGTACGTGTACACGATCTCTTCGCCCGTCTTGACCACTTGCGGCGGGCTCGCCTCGGAGACGTACACCTGGGATTTCGGATTGCACGTCTTCAACGTCGGCGCGTCATCCGACCACTTTTTATACTTGTGATTCACACTGAAAGGCACGCACTCGAATCCAACGATTCGACTCAGATCCGTGTCCGGATCTCGATGATAGAGAATCGTAAACCGCACGTGATTGTTCACGTACGTCTTTCCGTCGTCTGCCGCAAATCCCACCGGAAAGCCTCTCTCGTACCGCTTCCTCGTTCCCTTTTCATCCGTCACGTACTGCGTCATCCCCACCGGCAAATTATCCAGAATCATCTGCACTCGATACTCATCTCGAATCATTCCCTCCATCGTCTTCGCCTCCTTCTCACTCAGCGTCTTTCGACACTGCACCTTGCACTGATCGTCGAAGCGCATCTCCAGCGAGTATAAAGAATTTTCAATCCGATCCCCTCGCAACACCTCTCCGAGATTCTCCGCCGCGTGTTTCACCTTGTCCGGCTTACAGTACGGCAACGAATAGTAATCATACGGCATCTGCGTCACCGCGCTCGAGAGTTTATTCACCTTGACGTAGACTAAATCATCCCGCTCGTAATCGATCGGGGCGACGCCCGGAAGATAAAAGGCGCGCGCCGACGACGCCGACGACGCGACGACGAGGACGAGCGCGAGCGCGATGCGCGCGAACGCGACGCGTTGTCTCTGCGTTGCCCGGCGCATGACGACCGGTCGTGTGCGCACGAGACGCGCGGGCGTGTGCGGTGCGCAGATCTTCACTCTTCATCACGTCATTTTGTCGATCTCCAGCCGGCGCAGAGGCGCCGAGGGCGCCGAACGCGAAGGGTCGAATGATTTGATTGATTGAATGATTACAACGCGGTCACGCGCGTGGATTGGACACGAGTCGTCCGGAGACGGCGGCGTGGAGGCGACGAAGCCGGTCGGCCCATCGCGCGAGTCCGCGCGCGCGCGCGTTGTCGGCGTCGTCGGCGTCGTCGGCGTCTCGCGCGCGGCGGCGAATGCGCACGACGCCGGCGAGCTGATCGACGCGCGCGTCGACGCGTTCGTCGAGGATTAACGCGACGACGAGCGCCTCGACGTCGGTC
>Ga0255777_10000153_pt1 | contig 60653 bp, 33 predicted proteins | sample 101ome_15_FD_179975 | JGI IMG/M metagenome (GOLD analysis project Ga0255777, IMG submission 179975) | Coastal salt marsh microbial communities from the Groves Creek Marsh, Skidaway Island, Georgia - 101402AT metaG (version 2) | ecosystem: Environmental > Aquatic > Marine > Intertidal zone >... | reverse complement strand
TTAACTGCGAAACGTCTTTACCTATTTGTCCGCTAGTTGGATTGTAGAACAAGTTAATTCTATCCTGGGCTTGTAACAAGTTGATAGATTTTTTATAATTTACTTGTACTTGTAAATTATTTGCTGGCGGATCAATAAAACTAATTTTACCATAGTATAATAATGTATCTGGATCATACGTATTTTCGTAATCGTATTCACTATTTAGAACCAATTCACCATTAACTAATACTTCAACAGTATTGGTTCTCATGTCCATTGGCCATTTTAATGTAAATTCTGTTTGTGAACCAGTAGCAGCAAATGTTTCAGATTCATCTAGTTGTGTAATAAAGAAGTTTCCTGATACTCTATCAAATTTGATAATAGTATGCATATTTCTTACTTTACTATCTCCTAGTACAGCGGTAAGTTTTGCTTCTCTGCCACCTTCACTTATTGTGCCATTGATTGTAATTTCAGGACTAGTATAATAGTTTCCGCCTTGATTAATAAGTTTTACACTTGAAATTTTACCGCCTGGGCCAAGGCTAACTTCTGCTGTTGCTGTTCCTTCAATATCAATAATTGGAGCAAACTCATATCCTTCGCCTGCATCACTAATTTGTATGTCAACAACTTTGTAAGAAGAATTTTCTAACCAGAATCTTTCTGGATAGTTAACAAATCTTTCACCTTGTCCTGTAAGTATGTTGTTTAACAATCTTACATTATTTGTTTCAATGGTTTGTGTGATATTATCATATCTTGGTGAACTATCAAAGTCTGTTACAACACTAGAACTATTTTCTAAGTTGTCATAGGTTGACAAATACTCTCTAATAGAAGATTTGTAAGGTTTAACTTCTTGAATATATTCTTCATAGCTTTCAAGACTATCATTTTTAAATGTAACTTTTTGCTCTAGGCTACCTACATTATGTTTAGCTTTGACAAAACTTGTTTTAAACGCCCAGTCAACATATCCTTGTTCTGCAAACACATAACGCAAACTTGCAAAGAACAATTTGTTATATTCGTCTGCTAAGTCATTTACAAGAATATCTTCTTTTAATGCTTGCATAATAATTCTAATTTCTTCGACTGGTTGACTATCAAAGAATTGTGTATCAAATGTTTGGGTGTCAAATCCTACTCTACTATCCTCTAAGTTATATAGATTCTCTGTAAACTGTAGTGTGCCGTTTTGTCTACCAATTGTTTTGTAATTAATAGTATAATCAGTAGTATCTTCATTGTTAATTTTTTCTAAAAGAAGCCAACCTTCGCCGCCAACATTCAAAATTTTAACAATATCACCAAATTGGTCATCAAGACTTTCTAATTCGTAGCTTTGATCAATAACATGGTCAATTTCAGTAAATCTATTGTAACCTTCTGCATACCAATCTACATATGTCCAGTAACGAGTTACATCATACGCTTGGCTGTTTACTCTTATCCAGCCGCCAGTTGCATCATTTCTATTATACAACGACCATCTACCTCTAATCTGGCTATCAGCAACAACTAGTGCAGCAAAAGGCCTAACAATTATCTCAGTATTGTCGCCATAGTTATTTCCGTATTCTTCAACTGTAGCAGTATCAATGCCTCCTTGTGCGTTAATAGTAAATTTAATTTCAGCACCTGAGCCTGTTCCTTCAATAGTATATGTTGGAGGGACTCTATATCCTCTGCCAGGATTAGTAATTTCTACTCTAATAAGTTTTCCGTTTTCCACAACTGGTGTAATAACTGCTGTTTCAGCTCTAGCAACACCAATGAAGTCTAAATCAATTTCTGTATCTACAGTAACATCAAACAATCCTGTAGTTGCACTAGGTTGAGGATCAACATCAAGCAGTTTGGTTATATTCTTTTCTTCTTCAATTAAATTTTCTATTAGAACAGAATTAACTCTGTCTACTAATTGCTTTAATGCTTCTGTTCGGTTAATAAACCATCCCTGTCTAGGCTTGTTTAATATGCCAAAACGTTCTCTTGGAGATAAATTAGGATCAGGTACAGGTCTTGATTGGCGATCATAACCAACTAAACTATCAATCCATTTATTTTCAATTTCCATATATGGAGAACTTGTGCCTAATCCTTCAGTTAATATCTGATATTGATTATGAATATTACTGTCAGGTTCACTAAATGTCCAGTATTGTATGTTTAAAACAATATCGCTATCGTTCATTAGATCTTTACAATTATGAAGTGAAAATTCGCCGTTACCAAAGAACGATGCAAAACTGTATCCCGCAGCTTCTGGATCTGAAATTAGACTTGCAATAGTTTGTACGCTCATTGATCTATTTTCAACATTAGGTATAGTAGTTTTATTTTTAACCCAGAAGTAAAATAGTTTATTAAATTTTTGTGCTATTTCATCATATACACGTTTTTCAACAAATGCTGAATCACCGTGTAATGTAGTCCCTGTGATTCCGTTAATTTCGCCTTCTGGTTGAGCTGATAGTGTATCCCAGACACTAGGTAATACTTTACTTTCTACCCATTCATACACATCAATAGAGCCACCTGGGACAACTCTATTGTTGTTGTTTGTTTTATAAATTATGTTGCCTTGTCTAATATCAAAAAACTTTGCCGGTTTTAGATCCCACCAAACTTGGCCAACTTGTTGTTCGCCCCAGTTTCCAAATTCATTAATTCTCGCATTAGTGCTATTTCCTCTATTATAGATTGCAGGATCAAACATTGTTTTATAGCGAATTTCTTGATCTGCAGGACCTGCAATTTTACCTTGCATAACATCAATGTAATCTAAGTTTTGTACAACAATATTTTTCTCTTTGTTGTAAAGCATTACACGTTTGATCTTAGATAAATCTGCTGGAAGATCTGGCTGTCTATGTGTTGACCAAATTGGATTAGTAACATCTCTTCTATAATCAAGCACTAGTCCTTCTTTACCGTCACTGTTAGCATATTTAGGCAATGACATGTAAATATGATTACCTTTGGCTGTAATATTTCTTCCAAAGAATTTAGCACCAGGATCATTAAAGTCTAATGTTTGTCCAAATACTAGTGTTTCATTTAGTCTTTCATAAACATATACAACTCCGTTGTTTGCAATTTCATTTCTAAATGTTGTAAACTCATTGTCAAAAGTTGTTGTTTCAACAACTTCACTATCGGTATCTAAAATATACTTCTTACCTGGCTCATTGTTGCCAGGATATAATCTATCTCTAAAACCGTCAAAACGTGTAACATCGTCGCTGCTTGCATTAAATGCACTAGCAAATAGTGTATTTCCGTCAAAGTCTAATTCTGCACCAAAATCTTCTCCTCTTACAGGAGCAGTGCTTAGTAATGTTTGTGAAAGTTCAAACTGTCCATTAACTTGCTTGTAGATATAGATCTTTCCAGACTCTTCTACAGTAGTATCACCATTAGGTGCACCAACAGCAATTAGTTTTCCATCTTGGCTGATACTAACTGATGCGCCAAATTCACTGTTTATATCATCAGCAAGAATTTCTTGTGACTTTTGATAGTTGTCGTTTTGGTTTCTATAAACTATTACTCTGTTTGCTTCGCCGTTATATCTAGCAACAACTACTAATACTTCGCCGTTGTCAGTTACATCAAACTCTTGTCCAAACTCAACTAAGTTATCCATTGAAATTTGTAATGAACTGTCGTTACCTGCAACATATTGTGTATCATTAGGCACATATCCTAAGAAATCTACACTACGGATATTATCATTTGTTGACACTTCCCAGTCAAGTATGTTAAACTGTGCTGAAGGATCATCAGGATTATCAGCATTGCCTTGAATATTTGTTTTAGCAGTATAAAATTCTCCATCTAAGAAAACAATATCACCTACATAATAATTTCTTTCAGGTGAAAATTCTCCTTTAAATCTTTTATCTTTAGCAAGTTCCCAATTATACTCAACGCCTTCTTCATCTGTACCATTGTTAACAAAATATATTCTGCCAGGGTTTGAAGGTGTTCCGTTACCTCTACATCCAATAAATGCTTTATACAAGTCACCACGTTTTGCCATTTTTATTTTGCTGCCAATGCCAAGACCATCTATTAGATCAGGTACAATAAATGTTCCTACACTAGTAAATGTAGAAATATTTTCTCTTGCATAAACTGTATACATTCCAGAATTTGTAAATCCGTTTGATATACCATCGCCACTAGTAGGAATTCTAAACACTTCTTTCCAGTCAAAGTTTGTTTGATCTGGAATATTAGGATTAGTAGGTAAACCTAATATTTCGAAGTCTTTGTAAATTACATATTCTGCATCTTTAATTGTATCTGTGTTTGGTACAGGCTCTAGTACACCAGGTAATTGGAACACACATAATTTACCAATGCCAATTTCATCCTGTCCTAGAGAAGTTTCTTTAATATCACCTAATGTTCTAGTTACAGAATAAATTGGACTTGGATCATTAGGATCTCCTAAGAATTCGATATCACCACTTGCACCGTGGTTAGTACCTAAAGACCAATTGCCTACTTTGCTGCTTACAAAGATAGTTGCATTAATACCGTTTCTTTGATAAAATTCTACTTTTGCTGTTGCACCAGTTACACGGTCTCTAACAAATTGTCCAACTCTTGGTTCAAACGGTCTACCAAAATCATCTGTTTCTTCTAATTCAAAATCAATGTATCCGTCCCAAAGTCCAACAAGTTCATGTTTTTTGTTCACATTGATATAAGGTAAACCTATTTCTGTAATATCTACAAACGATCCATCTATAAAACTTGGCAATCTATAAACTTCAACACCAATAGTATCACCTATTTCTAAATTGTCAGTTAAACTCTTAGGTGCTCTCATAACAAATAGATCACTTAGTATAGGATCTAGTTCTCCGTATGCACCTGGTGAACCCTGATATGATAGTGTTCTAATATAAGAGTGATCACTATTAGCACCACTAAAGATGTCATCGTTAGCATAGTCAATTACGTTGCCGCCTGCTGCACCTGGATCTTCTTTTCCGTTTGGAATTACATTATATACTGCTAACGCACGACCTTCGTCTTCATTGTTTGTTGTAGGCAAATAAGTGCCATTAGTATTAAACCACCAGTATCCACCAAGGTCATCGCTAGTATCTACTTCTTCTTCGACAGGTGCAACTCTTTGGAATTCGCCGACAAACTCACCTGTTTCTAAGAACAACGATCCTGATACTGGCCATCTACCAACAGAACCTTTAACATATATTGTAGTTCTACCTTCGTCAGTATAAGAATAAGCTACATAGCCACTAGCGCCTATAGTGTCAACTTGCAACTCATCTCCTGGAACTGTGCTTACACTATTAACATAAAGAACAGCATCAACTTTTTCAACAATAGTTAAACCACTTTCTAAATATTCTTCATTAATATTATCGTATTCGGCATCAAACGGCTGTCTAGGAGTAGCAGGTGCTTCTTGGTTTGCACTCGTTGTTAGATACCAGTCTAAGAAAACAGTATCTCCTGGACCAGTTGCAATGTATGCATCTGCAGGTGCTCTTACAAGAATATGATCCGTTTCATCTTGTGCATCTGTAAACGGATAATTACCTGTTATTAAATTATTAAAGGTTATTTCTGCTTGTGTAATATTGTTACCTTGAATTACTTCAATGATAGAACCAAAACTACCAAATGGTTGACTATCTCTAGCACCTTCAATATCAACTACTGCTTCCCATAGGCTGTCACTAAAACGAACAATTTCAGTATTTTCATAATCAGCATTAGGATCATAGTTTCCTTTAAATTTACTTTTTACATTGCTTGCATCAGGCGACCCTGCAATTATAAATTTTCCATCTGAACTAACTGCTACGCCTTCGCCAAACGCAATTCCGCCATCGGATAAATTTTCAGGTGGCTCAATAATTTGTGTAAACTGGAAGTTTTGATTGTTTCCGCCTCGAGTATACATGAAGATTTTACCGTTACCGTCAGCAGTCGGCGATGCTAGTGCCATAGTAACATTTCTTCCGTCTACTGCAAGTGCTTGACCAAAGTTATTGTTAGCACCAGTATCTTCTGCAGGTATTTTTTGTAGTAAGTTATATGATTGTGAATTTTTTAGCACTTTCCATTTGCTTGTATCATCTTCATCAATCCATATAAGTGTGTCTTTGTCAATACCCTGTTGTGCTAATTTGTTTGCTTCTTGATAATTAGCTACTCTGACTGGTACAAATTTAGTTACAATGCCATCACATGCATTAATATCTTCAATAACTTCATTAGTTTCAATTACTACTTTGTTTAATGTAACATCTAATACTTTATAAAATCCTTCAACAGGTTCTGTAGTTTGAGTTGAAATAGGATACGTACTATCAGTAGTCGCTCTATCTGTTACTATTAAATCGTATAGACCTATAACATCACCTACTTTAATGTCAGATGGGGCATTATCTAAAGTTACAATAAACTGGTTTTTATCTTCTGCACCAATACTAACAGCGTTAGCATTACCTTGAACTGATAATACTTTTCGATCTGTGATAGTATGTTGATATACATTCCAAGATTGATTTTCGGTGCTTATCCATACATAATTTTTATTTTTAATATCATTAAATTTTTGATCAAGTATATCATAATAATCACCTAGTGCAAGGGCTACATCATCTAAGTGTACAAAGCCTGCTGTTCTTGTAAACTGTGGCAACAGTTCAGTTCTTGGTAAAAAGTCATTAGTATAATTTTTTGGTTTTCTAAATACTTCAAAATCTTTAATTCTATAAACTAAATCTGTATCTGCAGAATCTTGATTTGTTAATGCTATAGGCTGTGGGTCGGCTCTATATTTTAGTTCATCTAGAGCTAATTCTACTTCATCAAAACCTTCGGCTGCACCGTACTGTGCTTGTTTAATTGCCCATTCTTCGTAAAACTCAAGACTTTCTTTATCTGCACTGCTGAGTACATCAAACAGTTTATCAAGACTATTACGTGTTCCTTTGTCAGCAATCATACCTTGATAAAACTTATATTGGCTTACTTCGTCATTAACAATATTTTCTAAATACTGTCTTTTTTGATATCCAATTAAATGTTGAGCAAGCTGTTGCTGATCAACATCAAAGTTGTCTGTGTCTAAACTATAAAAGTCTGCAAACTGGTTAACTTTATATTCAAAGTTAGAAGTCATAGTTGACTCAGGCTTACTGGAAAGTCTTGTCCATTCTTCACTATTAAATGTTTCAGCACCTATTACTTTAGCATCAGCAGTATAATAAAATTCTTTATACTTTATAAGATCGCCAATATCATAATCTGTCCACTGCTGCCATTCTCTAACTTTAGCTTCATTATATATAAAGCCTGGAATATTTAAACTACCATCCCAATCAGTTGTTTTATAACCTAGTACCTTTATTCTTTCTTGTCTATAACCTGTGCTTGGTTGATAGATGACATCACCAAAAACACTAGTATTGTCTATAAGAACTACATGCTCTTTTTGTACTACTGGTAATTTAATAGCATAAACACCGTCTAAAGAGTTTCTAGGCTGAACTCGCATCTTATTAGGATCAGTTCTATTAATTCTTGTAAACTCGTCAGTTAGTTTTGTGCCATCTGCTTTTAATAAACTATATCCATAGAAGTTATCAAAAATATTATCAACAACACTGTATTCAGTTTCAAAGTTAATTTCATCAGCAACTGGACTCATTGCAATAATTGCACCTGCTGCCCAATTCTGTGTTGACCAGAACATAAATTCTCTACAACTATTTTTCCAATCAGATATTACTTGAGCATCTCCGTCAAAGAATTCAAATCTAAATCCTTCTGATTTTAGGAAACTTTGATATCCAAGTAAAAAGTCTACAACTTCTTGTATTGTGTTTAATACCGATCCGTATGGAAGGATTTCTACATTATTTGTATCAAAATTTTCTCTAAAAAATGCTTCGCTGCCGCCAGTTGTTGGTAACTTAGGTATTTTAACATACTTGCTTGGATCGAAAGTTGATGACGCTGTATGTGTTTGAAGAACTTTAAAGAATGTTCCTTGGAACTGGATATTTTTGCCTTCAATATAAGTTTGTAAAGGTTCCCATTCCGTAAACGGTTCACTTATGCCGCCAACATTTACAAATACATCTTTTGTTGTAGGCAATGCTCTATGATATTTAAATGCAGGTGTTTCTGAATTATAACCTCTAATAACAAACCCAAAAGTTTCTTTTTGTACAATTACACCACTATAGTTTACTAATTTTAATGCACTACTAGTGTTTAAAATAATATTATAGTTTTCTTCAGGAACAAACACATTACCTTTGTTTAATGGCGTTCTACTATCAAGTATAAGTTTAAATTTACTCTTATCAGTAAATCCGCCTAATTTAAATCCAAGATAATTTTTTATAGATTTTAATCTTTTTCCATATTGTTTAAATGATGCAGTAACATTACTAGACATATAGTTTGCAATATAATTTACTAAACCACTAGTAAGTACTTCGTTAGGATCCTCTGAAGTATTTGGAAAAACAAGATCAGTAGTCGATATATGATCTCCAGTTGGAGTATATATTAATTGACCTAATTTATTTCTAACTTGTCGTGATCTGTCAAAACCTGCAGAGAGCAGTTGTGCAGGGTTATTAGTTAACCAACTTGTTAATATTGCAAAAGGATAATCTGAGCTTCTTCTCCATGCACTTTCTACAGGAGCATTATCACCAAAACTAAATGATCCGTCAATACCTGTACTATCATAACTTACAGGTAAATTAGCGTTTGAAGGACTTAGCAAATTACCTTCTGCATCAACCGGCAAGTATTGATATATTCCAGGGCGAGCATATTTTTTATTAATTATAAAAGGTTTATTTGGTTCTCTAATTATTCCCTTTTCAATATCTTCCCATAATAATCTATTTTCACTTGTATAAGGTGCTGGACCATATTGTTCATTCCACCAAGTTGGTTTAATTGTAAATCCAAGCATTTCCCAAGGATGTGTATGAGGACGATCAGTATCGTACATATTAATGTAAGCACCTCTCCACCATCCAGGTAGTTTTTGTCCATTTGGTCCTCTCATACCTTTATAGTTAAAACTAAATGAATCTAATCTATTAAAGTATTTGTGTTCTGTATAATCTTCGTCAACTAGTGTTAACCACTGAACAAAGTCTGTAATCATTGGAGAATAAATTTCTTCTCTTGAGAAACCTGTATCTCTATAATTACCGCTTACATAATTGTTTATATCTAAAACTGTAGGATCATATTTTACTTTTATATTATTAAATATTCTACGTTCTAAGTCTAAAATTAAATCATCTCTAAAGTCTCCGTATGCTCTAATAATGCTTCCGTCGTGACCTTGAAGCATAAGCGGAGAATTAGGATAAGAATTGTCGTAATAAAGTGCTGGTTCGTATAAAGGATACAACCCTAACTTAGTTGGTGTTGGAGGAATATATGAACCATTTGTAGTTTCATATTCGTTAATTTCAATTATATCATTAAATGCTTTTTCAGCAGTAATTTCTAAATAACCTTCATCATTAAAAACATAATCTTTATTATGCAATAATTGCACACCATTAATATAAACCGTTACTGCTCTAGTGTTTAATGTTTTTAAATTAAAAGGTGTTTTTAGTGCAAAAAACTCTGCGTCAGGATCTTCTACTGTAATTCTTGTTGTAATGCTTGGTCCGTGTGCTGCCATGTCACTAAAATAAAATGGCATGCTATTAGTCTTATCCTTGACAATTTCTCGTATAATAACATCAACGTGTTGCTTTGTTGGACCTTCATATCCTAGCGTTTCTGCTGTTTCTAAAAAGAGGCGTTTAAATTTACCATATTCTTTTCTAGCAAAACGCATTGCATTAATAATATTACTTTCTCTGTCTAGCAAACTAAACATTGATAAGTTTAATGGAGAACTATTTTTTATGAACTTTCTTCCAAATACACTTTGGTTTGCAATATCTCTAAGATTACTAGGTCCTGGGAATGTTCCTATATAATTTGGAACGTTTTCTGTAATAGTAGAAACGTGTTCTGTTACTTCTCCAAGTGTAAATTCTGCAACGTTTTCGTTTAACGGATTGCGTTCTAAGTTATGTGCAATTTCATAATAACCATTTGAATTTTTTGGAGTAGCAGTTTTAGAAGTTATAACAATATTTGCATCACTTTCAAGTTTGTTTAAAAAATTAACTGCTTTAATCTTATCAGCTGTGTCGATTAACTCGTAATCAATTCCTTCAGTTTGAATACGATCGTTAACAAAAACTTTTACTTCTAAGTCTGAAATTAATGCAGACTTATTATAACAATTAATTGGATAGTTTATTCTTGTTCCGTCGTTAACATAACGTAATACAACATCCTGCTTTGAAAGTTCATTTGCTTTTTCGTATCTTCCAACTGTTTTGTATTGATTTCTTTCATTAAATTTTCGCAGATATCCTGCTTTTGCATTAATTGTATATGTGATGTCGTTTATTTGATATTCGTAAGAATCACTATTATAATTAAAATCAAATAAAATATCACCTACGTTGTCAATACTTCTATAAGATAGCGGAAATCCTAGAACAGTATCATTGCTTCCTGTGCCTTCTTTATAACTAAAGAGTTTGGTTCCTCTAAAATTATTTGCAGGATATTGAACAAGATCTGAAAAACTATACCCCGAAGTGTCAAATAAATCAAATAATGGTGGCTGGTTTGTGCCTACTTTTTCTTGCGCTCTATTCCAGTTATTACCGTCATAATACCAAAGAGATCCTGCATAGTCTTCTCCTTTGGTTACAAGAACATTTTCGTTAGGTGATGGTTCTGAATCTTCTGTAGGAACAAGAGTGATTTGTCCTTGATCTCCGGCTCCTCTAAATTGAATAAATTTTACTTCGAAAATTTTACCTTGAACTAATGGATCTGTATCTGCAAGAAAAATAATACGCATTCCTTCAGATAACTGTACACTGTCAATATTGTAACCTAAGCTACCTTCAATTGTACTAAATGCATCTGTAGTAAAATTATCAATTAGATCAATTACTTGTTTTGACTTTGTACCAAAGTTGTAAAGTTTTAACCCTGACTCAAATTCAATAATAGGTCTGTTAGCACGTTGAGACTGATCAATTTGATCGCCAGAGCCAAGTATGCTTGCTGCTAGTTCAATAACGTCTTTGTGGAACCAACGATTGTATCGTGACCAAAAGTTTCCGTCTGGACTAGAACGATTAATTGTAATGTAATCTTTATCTCTAGGATATCCTGTTGCTGTACCAAAGGGTAATCTGTCAAAACCCTCTTCGTTGTCAAATGGCACAACTAAGTCAATACCAACTGGAAACGAAACTTCAACGTCAATGTCAGAAACTAATTTAATTTCATCGCCAACACCTTCAACATACCATTCTGAATTTTGATATATTTCAGGTGATACATCGCCTTCAAAACGAATTTTTAGTCCGTTAGTCAAACTCCATTCATCTCGTGTTTGATAATATTTTTTGCCAAGTATTTCAGCTTCTACGTCAATCACTGTTGCTTCTGATTGATTAGCAACTTTAATAATGCCGCCGACATTAACATCATTTTCTGCTACATAAAATATTTCTGACGGTGTATCAGGTCCAAGGGTTATTTCGATAATACCTTGTTCTACTGCTTGAGCACTAATGTCTTTTGTAATTAAAAATTCTTCGTCTAGCGTTCTTGCAGTTTTGAATGTAAGAGGTAACCCAGGTGTATTAACTTCGAAAACATATTTTACACCTCTATACAATTTTAACACAGGGTTATTTGTTAATCCGTCTGGGGTAAAGATATAACTATAATCGCCTAATGCTTCTTGTATATCAACTTTATATGTGCTAGTAATTTCCTTTTCTTCACCTGGAACAACAACAGTTTGTGGTCCATTTGGTAGCCAATAGTACTCACGGAAGTTTGCAAACTTATCCCAATCAATATGAGGGTTCCATGCATAAAATTCTTGTTTATTATTTCGACTATGGTTGTTATTTGTTCCGCCAAAGTTAGCAATTTGATTTATATAATCTCTGTATTCAGCGTAAAATTCAACATTATCTAAATCGTCTTTAACAACAGCAACAGGTTCTAATTGATAATGTGCTCTTTCATTAGAAATTTCGTCAACATAGTTGTCACTGCTTTTAAATGCTTTAGCAGTTTTTCTACCAACATATCCGTTGATTTTTTGTGCAACACCCGGCTGTATTAGTTGGTCTAATGTTGACTGTAAAAACTTTTGGTTCTTATCAGATCTAAAATATTTTGGAAGGTGATAAGAACTTGTTCTTTTTTGTTTACCTTCGCCTGGTAATGGAAATTCGTTTTGATCTTCGTTAGCCATTAGAAGCTAATACCTCCGTTATTAGAACTGCTCGAAGTAGTACCACTAATTCCATTAGTGATATCTTGTGCTCCGCTTGTAACTGTAGTACTTTGTACGCCTACATTTGGTGTAGTTGATTTAGATACAACTACGCCTTGTGCTTTTAATTTGGATGCTGTAATTCCATCAATAATATCAATATTATCAACCGTTGCACCGCTAATAAAAATTTCGTCTGATTCAGATTTAATTTCATATAGCGATCCAAATGACTGATCGTCTTGAACAGGAACAATTATAAATGCTGCAATGTCTGGTGTTAGTTGAGTCATTACATAATTTGCAAGTTCGGAGAAATAAAATGTTTCTCCAAAGTCCCAATTTTCTAATGCAAAAAATTCAGTTATTGCATTAATAACTCTTGTTTTAACATCGTTGTCGTTAATAACTTTGTCTGGATTTTTAACAATTTTAAATCTAGCTTGCAAGTCGTCGTTAGCCTCTTGTCCAAATAGTATCTTATACTTAACTGGATGATAGATAATTTCATCTGTAAGTGATTTAATTTTGTTTAACGAATTTCCATAATCAATATACAATTGGTCTGAGCTAGGTGGCAACGGTTTTGGTCCTGATCTTTGTAACAACCATAGCCTAAATTCATTATCATAATTTCTTGTTAGCATGTACATATCAATAAGATTGCTTGCACTAGGATCAATTCTTGATGAATTGCCTGCTGCATGAATGTATCTAAATTTGATATTGTCTCTACCTAATCTTGCTTTATAATTAGTAGTCAAATTTAACTTTAGTGCTGTTGTATCTAATACTTCAAATATGTCTTCGTCTATGTAGTAAAATATTTGACCGTCATCGTAGTTACTAAAAGGTAATATTTCTGATTTGCTGTTTAATACTATAATATCTTGATTGATATTATTGAAATAGTTAAAATCTTCTACATTGTCTTCTGTTAGATATTTTTTAAATATGATATATTTAGAAGTAGTATTTGTATTTGGTGATACAATTTCATCAAACAAATCTGCATCATCAACAATGCCGTCTTCGTCATCGTCAAAATAGCTAACTTCTAATTTTTTACTATCAATGTACCCTTCTGGATCTCTGTATGCATCAACAATTTCCCATTTAAAGTCTTGTGTAAACGGTGTAGTATTTGCTGTAGGATCTTGAGGATTAATATTTAAAACTGTAATAGTGTCTTTAACAATTTTACCTGTTTTGTTATTATAAATTTTGTCATTGCTATCATAGTAAAATCTAATTTCGTTATCACTTTCAAATACATAACGCATAGATCTGTAAGTTACAGAATATGATTCTCCATTTGTTTCAAATAGCAATAACCAACTTGCATCTAATTGTTGGTTAGTTGTATCACCAGTTTTACCTGTAGAAAATGCTTCGCCAATTGATAAGTTATTTTCAGTTACTAGTTTCCAAGTTGCATCGATTTGATCAAATCTTAGACCAAAAGTTTTATATGCAAAAATTTGATCATATAATTGCTGTTTAACACCAGAACCTAAATCATTAGCAAGAGGTGGTTTAACTTCTGCAAGTATTGCATCTGTAGGAATAGTTTCGTTAACTAATACAGCGCCTAGACCGTCTTCTCTTTCTTCAAATCCAGTACCATTGATGCTAATAATTTTAACCCATTTATAATAAGTATCGCCTACTACACTTGCAGGACCTGATACTAGATTTCCGTTTTTATCAAAATGATCTGTGCTTATATCAGGATCATTAGGATTTTCTTTTGCTACATATCCTGGAGATACAAATTTAATAAGTGTGCCTTCTTTAACTAGTCTTAGAATAGAACTTGTAAACGATCCTAAGGTTGAAGGAATGCCGTCAACGTTTGTAAAGTAGCCCGAAGTGAATTCAGTATCTTTAGTAGTTTGCTTCCATTTAATGTTTAGATCTCTTGTAAGTATTCTTGGAAACTTATCAAAATAGTAGTTTCTTACTTTTATGTCTTGTAGTATAGGAACAATAACATTTTCAACTGCGCCTTCAACATCTGTTCTTGTAGTAAAAGTAAAGTTTCTAATTTTATCTTGATATTCTTTGTACACAACACCGTCGTTGCCATATAGTGTTGTTTGACTATATTTTCCAGTAGCATCTACTAGATCAAAGTATCTACTAATACCACTACTTGTTCTGTTAACACTTTTTACTTTTACAATTTGTTGATTAGTTCCTAGAGGAGCGACTTGATAGTCCTCTCCAGTAATCATTCTATTTTGTGTATAATAAGTGCTTGGAGCTTTTGATTTAATACTCTCTGTAGTTTCACTTATGGAACTGTTGTCAACAGTATATTTTAAACCATACACTATTGTAATAGTTTCTTCTCTACCTTTTTTAGAAAGATAAGGAATATTTACTGTAATATTTCTAAAGTCTTTAGGTCTTACAGTTACACGCTGATTCAATCCTGTTCTAAAGTAAACTTTAAAATTACCTTTTGGAAGATCACCAAATACACCGTCACTAAAAATTAAACTAATTCTATCATCAACTCTAGTTAAAACACTGAATATATTTCTTTCATTTTTCTGCACAGAATTATAAATGACATTGTTACCTTCTAATGCTTCTACTTGAGTCCATAATTCTTGCTCATTTCCAATACTGTCTAATTCATATAACCAAACGTCTGTATTGTTAATATTTGGTGTTTCAATTGCAACTGTCTGATTGCTGCTTGGATTAGTAATCGAAAACGTGCCTTGGTCTAAAATACCTTGACGGAAATGACTGAAAAATCCTGTGTTGTTGCTTGACGGACCTTTACCGTCTTCTCTGTATAAGAATGCAAAGTTGTTTCCTGGGTATGGTGGTTCTTCTAAAATAGTATCAGTAATGTCAGTTGATACTACTTCAAAACGTGTTGCACGACCGTCAATAGTTTTAGTAAAACTAAAAGTTGGAACATTGGTATTAATACTGTTAAATCTATACTGTTCGGTGCTAATACCAGCAATATTATCTTTTTTGTTTGGTTTACCAAAAGTACCATTTACAGGCAATGCTGTGTTGATTACTTTGATAAATTGCTCATACCAGTTAACATTTGCAGGGTCATTCCATACAATAGTTTGGTTTTGTAGATTAACACCGTTGCTGTCAATAATTTCTTCCGAAGTTCTTATGCTGTCAATTTTTAACAGTCCGTTTGCTACTTGATTACGCTTTGGATTGTAGGAAAGCAAACGTGCTAAACGTAGTACCGATTCTCTACGTTCAGCAAGTTCTAAGTAGTTTTCACGTGCATTTAGGTCAATGCGGAAGCTGATGTTTTGTCCAAGGAAAGCAATAAGATCAATTAGTGCAAGGTATTCACTTGACTCTACATAATCGTTAAAATCTTCAGGATAATTTTCCCTTAGATATTGAATCATTGTTCGACGTAAATTGTCGAAATCGTAACTTTGAAAGTCTGCATTACGGAATGATTGGTAAACACGTTTCCAATCTTCAGTCTGCAATAATCTATTTTGTCTATCTGTAGAGGACATCGGCTATTCCTTGTTTATACAATAATATTTAGCAGATATTAAAAAGTGCGTATATTATTGTAGGAAGCCTGCTTCTTCGTCAAACTTGAACTGAAGCTTCTCTACAATGCTATATGGAAGGTATGCTAATTCACATTCAATAAGTATACCACTTTCATATGAATCAACAGTTATTTGGTTAACTTGAACCCTTGGATCATAGTTTACAATTCTTGAAACATTGCTTATAATTGCGTTTCTTGCATCGTCTGTTAACGGTTCAAAAAGTATGTCCCAAATAATAGTTCCAAATTCAGGATCACTTAGTTTTTCACCTTGGCGAATATGGAAATGATTGATGATATCTTGTTTTATTAGAGCAATATCGTATAACACATGTGAACTTGTGTTTTCATCAACTGTGCTGAATCCTTTGTATGTAGGACCAGAATCTGCAATCTTATCATACGTTGTGTTAGATTTAACTTTAATTTCTTGGTAAAGATTTTTTTCTAAAGTGCTCATAACGTATTTACCTTAGGTTGGCTTCTTGAATGTATCTGGAACTGATGGGAAAGGTGGTTCAGGTAGTTCGTCAGTAGTACCGTTTAATAATAGTCCTTGTCGAGCTTCTTCATTTTCAGGATCGTCATAGGGTTTAGCTGCTGTTTCTTCGGGTACAAAGTTTTTAGGATCAAGATGTTCATGATCTGGCCATGGTTCGTGATGCGGAATACGCACCGGAACACTTGCTGTTCCAGCTTCTTCTGCTGCACCGTCTGAACTGTTCATGTAAATCTTGCCATCGGTAGTTTCTCTATGATCGCCACCAGCATAAATGTTTGTATTACCATCTGCTTTTAGTTTGCCGTCGGCATCTGCTTTTATTTCCCAGTTACCAATAGTGTGTACAAAAAAGTTTCCGTCTGTGGTAATATTCATATTACCTTTTGCTTCAAAATTTATGTCTCTGTCAGCATAAAAATTAATGTCGTTTTCAGTTCTAAAACTAATGCTGTCTTTTGCATAAACATCAATTTTTCCATTACCTGTCATTTCGATCCAACTGTTGCCGCTACCGTGTGAAATATAAATCAAATCTTCAGTATTATGCATTACAATTTGATGACCTTTACGTGTTTTGATACGTATTAGATCATTAGCAGGTAAAGTTACATCGCCGTCTGTTTCTCCAGCGTCAAAATCAGCATATTCCATTTTATCAGCTTCGTCGCCGCTTGCTGGTTTTTTACGCAATAAAGATGCATCGCCGTCATCCATTACAAATGAACTTCCGCCAAGTCTATTAAAAGGACGGTTAACAGATCTTCCAGGTTTGCCGTAAGTAGCTTTTGGTCCATTAAAATCTAACGGTCCAGGAGTACTCCAACCAAATACATGACTAGGTGCTTCTCGTCTACCGCTAGATGTATTTGTGCCTCTAATATGATCATCAATTAATCCTGCATCTTCCAATCGTTTTTTCTCGTCAGGATTAACAGGCTTTAAAAATTTAGTTGGATCTCTACTAGTTCCTTCTTCTTGTTTTTTGTTATATTCACCAACTGGTAATGCTTTGGTATTATCATCTTTGTTGTAACTTGTAGATGCATAGCCAGGTGTCATAAAGTTTACACCAGTATCAGGAATACAACCTAACCAATAGGCTTTTGAAAAGTCGCCTTCAGGCATAACAACAATTACTCTAGTACCTACATCAGGCGGTACTGCCCAAAAACCGTAACTTTTTTGTGTACTAGGATAATCATCATTGTTACTAAGTCCATGATTGGGTGTTGTTCCAAAAAATGGACTTGCATACTGACAAATAATATAGTCTGTCATATTGCCGCTGCTAGTACGCTTTGTTATTTCAACTTCAATTGAACCCATAAAATTTGTGTCAAGATGGTTTACTACTACTCCTACATATATGCCGGAGTTTTGTTGTCGTCTACTTGGGGTTCTTTGTTCTGTTGACATTAGGTATCAGTTCTCGCATTTGTTATAGGTTCAATATCATTTGCTGGTGTACCTTCGCCAACAGCTCTGCCGCCTTTGAGATCTGATAGAATTGCACCTGCAATGCTTTCAAGAGTTAAATCTTGATTTCGCTTTCTATTTAATTTCAGTGTTTGTGTAAACACACCATCTTTGAAATTATTTTCAACAACAATTACTTGGTAAACACCACTAAACATTGCTATAGGTAAGAATCCTCCTAAAGGATATTTTACAAATCCATCTTCTTGATCATAGTCAATAGGAGTTCTAAAGTTTAAAACTATGTGTACTTCTCCGTCTATAGGATTCATACTACCGTCGATTGTAATTGCACTGTTTAAAGGATTAGAAATTCCAACAAAGTTTCCAATTCCTGCGTCTGCTAAGAAATACGGATCTCCGTGTATAGTTAAATCAAGTCCTATTAAATCATTGTCGCTATGAATTAGCATATCATTTAATTGTCTAGCAATACTAACTAATGTGCCTTCTCTTGCGCCGCCGCCGTTTGCAGGCCTATCTGTAGCATTTATATTTCTTACAGTTGAGTTTCCGTCTGCTTGTGCAATTCCAGTACCTGCTGCTTGACCAGGTCCGCTTGTTGCTGGCTCGCGATCGCCTTGAAACCATTCAGCTACGCTTCCAAAAATACTATCTTGTTGGCGTTGACCTCTTGAGCCTTGTATACCTGTATAAAATGCCATATTAAATTGTAGATCAAAATCGACAATATCTGTATTTTGTCCTGTGTAGATGTAACTATACGATTTAATTGCTTTTGCTTGTCTAGTAAATGTTGCTAATACATTTGATGCTGGAGCAGCAATATTCGATATATCTACTTCATACGGAACAACTCTATACACATATATTTTAGGTGATTGTCCTGTTGAGGCTGCACTAAGCGGATTTGTTCCGTTATACACTTGAGTTTCTATTCTTACCCACTCTACTCGACCAAACATATCAGGCTGGTTTGTTGCAAACTCTCTGCCGTACTCACTAAGCAATACAACTTCTTCTATTATATCTTGTATTTTTGAACCCGCAGCAAATTGAAAAACTCTGTTTTCTGTATCATATGTTAGATTTCCTCTAACAAAATATCCTTCTTTTTCTTCAGATTCTACAAATCCTGCTTCTTGGAATGGGAAGTTTCCTTGCTCTGTTGCGTTTTCTACAATTTTACTTGAACCAATTCTATTCCAGGATGCTGCATTATCAGCTGCTGTTTTTAATGTGGCACCTAATGCCGACGACGGAATTGCAGACTGCGAATTTTGTTGTGCTTCAGCAACTGCTGCTGAGTCAAACTCTCCACTAGTATCGCCTGTTATACTTTCATATACTTGTTGTAATGTATTACCTACTTTAACTGTTGCAGCATTTACAGCCGATGCAAATGTTCCGCCAATACTATCTGCTAAGCCGCCAGTTTGAGGAAATTGAATAACATATTGATCCGCTGCTGGAACATTGTTAGTTCTTGCTAGTTCTGCTAAATTATGGTTAACCTTTCTAGTTAAACTGTCTTCACCAGACTGTAACACTTGTCCTACAGTATCACCTTTAATTTGTAAATCTTGTGTAGTTGTTTGGGTAGCATCTGTACTTGCCATATCGTTATAGGCAACTGCTTCAACATGATATTCTGCACCTGACTCTGTAACTTTCATTGCTGCTTTAGCAATTCTAATAGGAAAGTGTCTCTGACTGAATAACGGTGCTTTAACATTTCCGTCATCATCATATCCTTTAAATGCCACACTTAGTAAAAACGGTGCTTCGATATAATTTGAATGTCCTGCAACCAATGCTGCTGTTCTTAGATTGTGTAGAAATTGTCCCATTGAATATGGTTCAATAACTTTAAAACTAATTGCCATTGCATTAGAAAGTCTAGTTCCTGGATTAGGCGCACAGTGATTTTTAATGTGTACGTCTTCTATAAAAAATTCTCTAACACCATCAGTTTCATAGATAGTAGGAATTTTTTGACCTCCAGTGCCGCCACTTTTGATAACCTTTATCAAAGGACCCATTGTTCTATAACTAAGAGGAAAATTTAATTCTAAGTTAGTTAGACACCCTAAAGTAAAAATATAGTTGTAACTTGCAAATTGATCTAATTCATTCCTATAAGGAGGAAATCCTCTTCCAAGCAATGATAATGCACCGCTTAGTGTAGGATTTTGTATTAGTTGGGTTACTTGTGCTGCTTTTGTTGCAACGTCAACAACGGGTCTTACTGCTTGACCAACAACACCTGTAGCCACAGTGTCAAGTACGCCGCCACCGCCCACAACAATGTTTCCTGCTGTAGACACTGTGTTTGTTACATCTCGTGCAAGTGTACTACCAGAATCTTGATTTACCGGTGTTGTTATAGGTGATCCGTTATTCGGATTAACTGCCATATTATATTCCTAGTTGTTGAGCTAGATTTTCGCCTTTTGGTAAAAATATTTTAACACCTGGTACCATATCGTACACTGGATCTTTTAATACATCCATATTCCTTTGAGCAAAAACCCACCACAATTTTTCTGATCCATATAAATCGTATGCTAACAAGTCGGGTCTAAATGTGTATTGTGTTTGTACTGTATACAGTACATCATCTGCTTCTGCAGGAACAGGTCTAATAGATAATACATCTAAGAATTGCCCTTGTACTATTGTTGTTCGATTCCACGGACTTGTTGCTTCGTATTGTGCTGCCATTAGATAAATCCTTTTCCGTCTACAACATATTGACCATTAACAAATGCATCTAAGCTAAATTTTGTAATATTCTTTCTGCTGTAAGTAGGTTGTACAACAACTGATATAGAACTACGTGTTGGAACCCATGTTCCGTTGTCGCCAACACCAACTTGTATGTAGTCTACATCGTTTGGAAGTTCTACTGTAAACATTTGCACCACAACTGGTACATCTTTAAACACATAATCGCCGTATCCATTTAATTTTACAATAGGTGGCGGTGAACCTTGATTGCTAGTAGCACCATATGCCATCTTGGTTATTGATCTTAGATAGTGCGTTGCTGCAACCCAATACTGACCTTCTTTTTCATTTTCAATAAAAAAGTCGCCAATAATAGTCATAGCATTCACTTGACTGTTCTGATAAGCTGGAAACACATAATTACTATGTGTAGGATGCAATGCATTATAGTTTGCACTGTGTTCCATGATAATTTGGGGAGTATATGGCCACATAAACCCATCAGTTTCGAGTAACGGTGTTAGCAATTTACTAGATTTGTAGTTTTGCGGTACAGAAAGACGGACACGCCAGTCTAAGTTAACTTCTGAACCCCATCTAGCTTCAACAAATCCAGTTCCAGCTGATGGAGCGGCACCTGGTAAAAGACCAACTGATCTTAGTGCTTTGCCAAAACCTGTGTCTGAAATAGCATTTGTTACTTTTTGACCTACGTTACTAGGTATGCTTGCAATTGATTCGCCAACTGATAATGCACTACCTTGTAAGTTCTCTACGCTACTTTGAGGATTCTGTGTTGTCATAAAAAAATGTTCTCCTATAGTATTATTTAGTTGACTTTATTAACAGAGTATATTATAATATATACTTATTAACCGGAGAATAGCCTTGAGGAAACAAAACTACCTAAACAACAAAGATATTTTAAAGGAAATACATAAATCTAAGAGCAGATTTTGTAGTTTCGTAGATCCAGAGTATCATCAATTTGATATCATTTTACCAGATATTGAAAAAATTAACATTCGAACTATTGCTGAAGCAAAAAGAAACAAAGCAAAAAGACTTAGTACGGAAGAATACGATAGACGCAAAGCGGCTGGTGAAAAAGTAAAACAAGCAGAATGCGAACACGATTATAAAAAAATTACAAAAGAAGAACTAATTTTTAGGATTATGACATTTGATCATATTCCTGAAGAGCCTGGACGTAAAAAGAATCCTAAAACAATAGCAGATACAAAGGTAAAACTAAACTTTCCTCCATTCCAGCATTACAAATTCAACGACGACGGTGAATTAGTATGTGTAGGCAAAAGTCATTGGGTTGGCGGCATGGAAAACGGACACTTTAGTCAAAAACATGCAAAAGCAACAGACAAACTTGCACTTATGTGGATGAAGTTATGCGACAGGTATGCAACACGTGGTAATGTACGTGGATACACTTACAATGACGAAATGCGTGGACAAGCAATACTACAACTAGCACAAATTGGATTACAGTTTGATGAAAGTAAATCAGCAAACCCATTTGCTTACTACACAGCGGCAGTTACAAACTCATTTGTACGTGTTATCAACTTGGAAAAACGCAATCAAAACATACGTGACGACATTTTAGAAATGAATGACATGAATCCTTCCTACACAAGACAACATCAAGGTGAATGGGAAGCAGCTATGAAGCGAGAAAAAGAGGCAAAAAAAGATTGACCTTACCCAGTATTTCATGTATACTGTAGTTAATAAGTACGGAGAAAATACGTTTTGTTTAAAAAGGCAGCAGTCTTTACAGATATCCACTTTGGATTAAAAGGCAACAGTAAAGTACACAACGACGATTGTGAAGAATTTATCGATTGGTTTATTGACCAAGCAAAAGAAAACGGGTGCGAAACCGGTATATTCTGCGGTGATTGGCATCATAATCGTAATTCATTAAATCTAACAACTATGGACGCAACTATACGCAGCCTAGAAAAACTAGGTAAAGCATTTGACAATTTCTATATGTTTGTTGGCAATCATGACTTATATTACAAAGACAAACGTGATGTAAGTTCAACTATTTTTGGGAAGCATATTGACGGTATTACGTTTGTAGACGAAATCTACGAAGAAGAAGATGTTGCACTTGTACCTTGGTTAGTAGGCGAAGAGTGGAAGAAAATAGAAGGCATCAAAGCCAAATATATGTTTGGACATTTTGAACTTCCAAGTTTTTACATGAATGCTATGGTACAAATGCCTGACCATGGAGACTTACGTCCGCAACACTTTAAAAATCAAGACTATGTGTTTAGCGGACATTTCCACAAACGTCAAGTACAAGGAAAAATACACTATATCGGCAATACGTTTCCTCACAATTATGCTGATGCTGGCGATGACGAACGCGGTATGATGATACTTGATCGCGAAAACGGCAAAGAGCCAGAGTACATCAATTGGTGGAACTGTCCTAAGTATCGTACAATTAAACTTAGTGAACTAATTGACAATGCTGACAAAGTAATAAAACCTAAAATGTATCTTCGTGTAACATTAGATCTTCCTATATCATATGAAGAAGCGCAGTTTATCAAAGAAACATTTATTAATCAATATAACTGTAGAGAAATTACACTTATTCCTCAAAAACAGATTGAAGAAATTTCTAGTGATATTGATATTGAACATTTTGAAAGTGTAGATCAAATTGTAACAAAAGAAATTGCTGCTATTGAGAGTGACAATTTCAATAAGAAAATGCTATTGGACATCTATAACGAACTATGATTAAAATTAAAGATCTTACTGTAAAGAATTTTATGAGCGTGGGCAATCAAACCCAAGCTGTAGATTTCGACAAAGAACAACTGACTTTGGTGCTCGGTGAAAATCTCGATCAAGGAGGTGACGATTCTGGCTCACGAAACGGTACTGGTAAAACTACGATAATCAATGCATTATCCTACGCTATGTACGGCCAAGCACTGACCAACATCAAGCGGAACAATCTTATTAACAAGACTAATTCCAAAGGAATGTTGGTCACCCTACACTTTGAGAAAGACGGACAAGACTATAGGATTGAGCGAGGACGCTCTCCTAATGTATTGAAGTTTTATATCAATGAACAAGAACAAGAACTAGTTGACGAAAGTCAAGGTGATAGTCGCAAGACACAAGAGTTTATTAGCGACTTGCTAGGTATGAGCCACGATATGTTCAAACATATTGTTGCACTAAACACATACAGTGAACCGTTTCTAAGTATGCGACAAAACGATCAACGTGCTATTATTGAGCAGTTGCTCGGTATTACTATTTTGTCTGAAAAGGCAGAAAATTTAAAAGAGCAAGTACGCAAAACTAAAGAAGAAATTAACTTAGAAACTAATCGAATAGAAGCAGTACAAAAAGCAAACGAACACATTCAAGAAACAATCAAAAGTTTAGGTGTAAAACAAAGTGCGTGGCAGAATAAGAAACGTACAGACATTGAAAATTTACAAAAATCTATCACGGAATTAGAACAACTAGACATTGATGCAGAGCTAGAAGCACATGAAAAACTAGCAAATTGGACCGAACTAAACAATTCTATTTTGGCTCTAAATAAAGAAAAAAGCACACTAGAGAGTGCATTACTACGTGCCACTAAATCTGTTGAAAAGGCGGAAAAAGACATCGCAAATCTTGACGATGCAACGTGTTATACTTGCGGACAAGCTCTACACGACGATAAAAAAGCGGAAATTGAGTCAAGAAAAGCAAAAGAATTAAACGATGCAATGGCATATCAAACGGAAGTTGCTGATAAACTAGAAGATGTATTAAAAGGATTAACAGATATCGGAGATATCAACGGTCGTCCTAATACATTTTATGAAACTGCTAAAGAAGCATACGACCATAGAAATAATGTAGATAATTTAAAACAAGCATTATCAAGCAAAGAACAAGAAGCAGATCCTTATCAAGGTCAAATTGAAGAATTAGAGCATGAAGCAATACAAGAAGTTAGTTGGGATACTATAAACGAACTAACTAGTTTGCGTGAACATCAAGATTTCTTACAAAAACTTCTTACTAACAAAGATAGTTTTATTCGTAAGAAAATTATTGATCAAAATCTTGCATACCTAAACAACAGATTGTCTTACTATCTTGACAAACTAGGTTTGCCGCATCAAGTACAATTCCAAAACGATCTAACTGTTGAAATTACACAGCTAGGACAGGATCTAGACTTTGATAACTTGTCACGAGGCGAGCGCAATAGACTTATCTTAGGATTGAGCTTTGCATTCCGTGATGTTTGGGAGAGTTTGTATCAAAACATTAACTTATTGTTCATTGACGAGTTAATTGATAGTGGTATGGACACAGCAGGTGTTGAAGGTTCGTTAGGTGTTCTCAAGAAAATGGCTAGAGAACGTAATAAAAATATCTATTTGATTTCGCACAAAGACGAATTAGTTGGAAGAGTTAATCATATTCTAAAAGTTGTAAAGGAAAATGGCTTTACCAGCTATGAAAACGATTTAGAAATTGCAGAATGATTGAAGACGATATACACGATCAATTAACTAAGGCATATATGGCTTATTTTAAAGCCAATGAAAAATTTGAGGCACGAAATTCTGTCCGTACTCATCGCGAAAGCAGAAAATGGTTGCGAGAAATTCGCAGACTTGCTAAAATACGGATGGATGAAATACATGAAAAGCATAATACCAAAAAAGAAGGCAACAACTAAGGCAAGCTCATAAGTATACTCATGCAGTGGACTTATGAAGGCAAAGTAATAGATCAAATACCAGACGAATATGAAGGCTTTGTTTATCTCATAACCAATCTTACCACTGGGCAAAAGTACGTAGGCAAGAAACTAGCAAAATTTAAAACTACAAAACCACCTCTCAAAGGCAAGAAAAACAAACGCAGAGGCTACAAAGAATCAGACTGGCGTGACTATTGGGGATCGTCAGATAGATTAAACGCAGATGTACAGGCACTAGGCCCAGAAAACTTCACAAGAGAAATATTATATCTTTGCAAAGGCAGAGGCGAAATGTCCTACATAGAGGCAAGAGAGCAATTTGACCGCCGTGTATTAGAGAGCGACGAGTATTACAATGGAATTATTAATGTTAGAGTTGGCGGTTCCGATAAATTGCGCAAGGCTTTGCTAGAACATAGCATCAAGGCAAAACAATCCAACACATAAGGTTAGCGGGCCAGTTTAGAAATACCGCTGTGGAAAAAGCATCCGTATAGGAGCACACGTAACATGCTGAGCGGCATCCGGTAGTAGGGTGTTTGATTGGCATAGACTGATTGTTGGCTGTCGAAAAACTGTAAAGTACATAAAAACCGTATGCACAGGAACGAAGCAACGGGTATTATGCGGTAAAGCGTATATTTTGTGAATATACGGTAAAGCGTATAAGATGTCGACGTAGGTAGGGAAAGGTCAGAGCCCATTGTACAGCAGAAAACACCTACTTCCAAGTCTCGGCTGTGACGAACTCACATGAAGTTTTGAGATTAGATGGAACCGTAACAGGTTCCGTCTGACTGAAACAATCTACATGAAGCAATTACATTATTGCTATCGCAATAATGCTTTAATTCATATTCATTACTTTCTATCATACAAAAACGAAGTGCATAGTTTGAGCGTTAGCGAAAACTTGTTTCGTGCAACGAAACACATAAATACTCTTAGTAACTTAGTAAATTTAGGAATCTAATAAAAATGAATGTCTTTGAAATTGTAAGTCTAAAGGAAGCTACGGTACCAGCTGGTGCTGTGGAGGCGTTAGGATATCCACCTGGTATGTATAGAGTAACATATCCTGCAGAAATGAATAGAATACCTGATGTTGTTACTGGTCAAGATGCTGCCGAAGCAAGATATCGAAATGAAGTAGAGCGTTGGAATAATTCTTCCGCAGATCGTCGTCGAGAAGAAAGAGAACGCAATCGCGAACAACAAAGACGTCAAAAAGAGCGTGAACGTGAAGATAAACGTAGAGCTAAAGCGCAAGCCAATACTCCTGAAAAAAGACAACAATTAAAAGACCAATGGAAAAGACGTTTACGTAGAGGAAGATTTGTTGCATTTGCAGCCGGAACGTTAGGTCTTGCATGGACTGTGTACGACGAGGCAATTGATCAAAGTGTCGATGCTTACGGATCTTATGCAAATGATCAAATTAATTATGAAACATACCTCGGAATTCAAAAAAATATATGGGAAACGTTTGCATTTACTTTAGTATTACCTCAACTTATTACATTAGTTAGAGCAGCAGTAATGGCCGGATCAGCTGCTGCTAGAAGATTTATGACAGGTATAAGAGCTGCAAATCTATCATCATCAGTAGCGATGTCAACAACAGGCCCAATTGGTATAGCCTTAGGAGTTGTAAAATATTTGCTTGTTGAAGCGTTTATGTGGGCTGCTATCTATTTGATAACATCTAGCGAAAAAGTACAACAAACTCTTGCTAAATGGATGGTAACTGGAATATTAGGAGATATTGGTGAAAAGTCTGCGGAGATCTTAGCAACTGAAGCAGGTTTCCTTGAAGAAATTGCTAATGATGTAATGAATTTAGATATCCAAGTACTTCGAGATGCAGAGTCAGATGTACAAAATGTAATGGGAATGAGCCAAAAAGAAATTCAAGCACGTTATCAACAAGAACTTGAAATTGGCAGCGATTTGCCAGGTGATGCTCCAGGATCTAACGGTTTTAATCCAGATGCAATTAGAGCAAGACCGTCTAATGGTAATGGAGCAGGTTCAACTGATAATTATAATCCAGAAACACCGTGGATACGTCCTGGTATGAATCAAAACTAAATTAACGGCTGACCTGTTTTTTTAGAAGTTTCTATATTTTCTTCTATAATTTTTTGTAAGACTTCAATATCTTCAACATCAGAATTAAAAAGATCTGTTGCTTGTACACCACCTCTCATGTACCAAGCTAGTTTGTATATGTTGTATTTTAAATTTTTAACCTGAGCTTCAAGATCATCACTGAGATCTGTTATGTCAGAATCCGAGAAGTATACTAAACTAGTGCGAAAAAACTTGCGTAATCCAAATTAGGTGATGTTGTATTTTTATGTTCGCATGCAGAACATGTAACTTCAACAGGTGGCATCTTAGTGTTGTCTTGATTTTTTAGATACGTTTCTTTAACAGCATTAAAAAACTCTTTGTCACCATTAACTAAAAATTCTTCAATAAATTTTTGATTATCTTCAGTATCGCCGTCTGGTGTAGTTACTCTAATAATCGTTGAACATACTGCATACTTAGTTATTTCGTTTAAACTATCGTACAAACGATCTAGTTCTGCCTGCTTTGCATCGCCTTCTTCCATTTGTGCAACACTTTGATACAGAGTTCTTTGTATTTGTATGTTTTTTTGTTGTATTTCTGTATACTCTTTGTATGTCAAAGGTCTAAGATTAAATTTAAAATCATTTACAGAAATTTCAAACTTTTGTGTGATAGTTTGTGTAAAGTCTAAAATAGTTTGAATTGGAAGGGTGTAATCATCTTCGTTTTTACAATTACTACAAGTTGATTTTAATTGTAAATCCGAACCATAACTAGCTAAACGTATTGATGCTAAGATATAATCAATATCTGTCATTGGTATTAACCAAGCATCTTTAATGGACGGAATACAACTTTGGATAACTTTGACGACAGCATTACCAGTATACAATGCATCTGGAGTTTTAATTGCTATTTCGTCGTTGGCTGTCATACTATAGACTTCTAGCTCTTCTGACTTTTCTAGTTTTTCTTTAGGGTACCAAACCCCTTTGCTTGGCAAGTCAATATACAGTTTAGGCTGTCTTTTAAACTTTGCCAAAGGACTATTGTTTTCCATCATTTATTCCTAAGATAAATATATTATTATACATAGTTATTTATGAGTCATAATTTCTGAATTGGAGCAAAATTGAATGTCTGACGGAACAGAAAATCTAGATAGAGAATCGGGCCGCGCTGCTATATCGCTTGCTAAAGTTGATCAAGCCGCAGCAGATTTAGCTGGTAGATTTAGTGGCATCTTTACAGGAGCACCAAAAACTGTAGCAGGTGTAATGGAATCCTTTAAAGGATTAATACCTGGTGTTACACTCGCAACTAAAGCAGTTAAAGGTTTTGAAGGTTACGTTGGCGTACTGCAAGCACTTTCAAGAGGTGGTATACATTTCAACAATCAAATTGATGAAATGATTATACAAGCCGGTGCTGCAAATATGAATCTTGGTGACTTGGCTAGAATCGCCCAAGAATCAGGAGAACAAATTGCACAACTTGGTGCAGGTGCTAATGCAGGATTATCTAATTTCTTAGCTAGACAAGAAAAATTTTACAATGAAGTTGATACAGGATACGAACAAAGATTAAAACGTTTAGGAATGACAGTTGATGACATCAACGAAAGTTTCCTTAGATACGATATGCTTTCTGCTGTTAACAATGTAACTGAAAGACAGGCTACTTTAAATAGAAACAAACGTGCTACTGAATTTGCAGAAGAAATGGATCGTCTTGCAAAACTAACAGGTATGCAAGCAGATGAACTTGCTAAAGCAGTTGAAGAAACAGCTAGAAAAGGTAGAGTATTTGCTGCAACACAACTGCTTCCGGAAACCGGTGTAAATGGTGAAGACATAAGAGCTCGGTTTACATCAGATTTAGCAGGAGTAGCACGAGCATATGGTCCTGCAATAGGCGCCTTTATGGAAGATATGGTCACACAAGGATTTCCAACTCCTGGTGATCCTGCTATGGAAGCCATCAACAGTTATGCGCCTGATCTAGCAAGAACTTTTGAAACATATAACAATTTAATGAAACAAGGTAGATCTGAAGAAGCTCGAGGTTACCTCGAAAGTGCTAGAATGCAAGTAGAACGATTGCGCACAGACAGAAACTTCCTAGAAATGGTTCGTGTATCTTCATCGGGAGCAAGTGAACATGCTCGTGCAATGGGTGAAATATCAACGCAATTAAACAATAGTATTGCAGTATCAAACTCAGCTATTGCTGCAAGACTGCGAGAACAAGGCAAAGCAGTAACCGATGAAGCAATCCAAGCAGAAAGAAATCGTCTAATTAATGAAGCTCAAGCAAACCAACAGCGTGATGCCGATCGTGGATCTGCTAGAGTTTATCAAGGATATTTAGACACTCTAACAGAATTACAACAGATAGCAAGAGTTACACAAGAAATTACTGTAAGAACAATATTTTCATACATGGAAGACGCAATACAAGATTTTGCTAATAAAGTAGCAGATTTAAAACTAGAAGACTTGCTAAGAACTGCTGTTACTGGTGCAGGCAACACAATGACAGGAATGGGTCTGTCAAGAACTGGCGATTCAGATGCTAGAATGTTTGATCAAATAGCAACTTCTTTAGTAACACTTAGCGGACAGTTTACAGGATCTACACAACAAAGTCGAGACTTGAGAACTGAATTATTAAATCTGTCACAAGAAATGAGCTCTCTTGCTGGTACGATTCAAACAGATCAAGCTGGTATTGCAACGCAGGCACAAAAAGACCGACGTGCAGCAGCAAGTGCAAGAATAAATGAAATATTAAACTCATTATCTACACTACCAGAAGCAGAAAGACCACAACTTAGTGAAGATATTTTAGCATTAATTAGAGAAGGTGCTGGACTAAATCGAGGAACAATGGGCGTCACTGGATCGCTGTTTAAAGACTTTGGTACTGAAACTATTGCAGCATTGCATGGATTAGAAGCAGTTACAACACCCGATCAAATGAGAGATATTGTAGCCAATAGCGCAGCAGGGTCAATGGAAGCATTAGTAGCATCATATAATAATAATGAAGCAAATTCAGTAAGAGCAATGCTTGCACCTACTATACAGTCGCTCACATCTAACACATCATCTTTGAACGGAATGTTAAATACTATAAGGACACAAGTTGCATCATCAAATAATGATGCTTCTGTGAATATTGATTTGACACCATTAGAAAATGCTATTAAAAGTTTACCAGCAAGTATGAAGCAACCGTTTGAAGAAGCAATAAATTCAATTAAACCTGCAATGGATCAAGTTGCGGCAAATACTGCAAGAGGTGCTGAGTATGGCGAAAGAACATTTAGAAATACTAGAGGCATTTCACAAGATTACATGAGGGGAGCATAACAAGTGAGTTGGAAAAAATATTTTACACCAGTAGGAGCAGGTAATTCTGTTGACGGAACATATGGTCCTATTAGCGGTGCCGCAGCAGGAGCTCGACCAGGTCCTGCACGTTCTAACTACAGTTCATACTTACCCGATGTTTATGTAGGTTCACCTAATCGTGTTGAGCGTTATGGTCAATACAATACTATGGATAACGACAGTGAAGTTAATGCTGCACTAGATATCCTTGCAGAGTTTTGTACACAGATCAATGACGAAAACGGTACAAACTTTAAATTTCATTTTAACAAAGCAGCAACAAATTCTGAAATACAAATTTTAGGTCAATATCTAAAACAATGGTGTAAAACACAAAAGTTTGAAACACGTATGTTCCGTATTTTCCGTAACGTATTCAAATACGGTGATGCAATTTTTATTAGAGATCCAGAAACTAAAAAATGGTTTCACGTTGATCCTGCAAAACTACAAAGAATTATTGTTAACGAAAGCGAAGGTAAAAAGCCTGAACAGTACATTATTAAAGACTTTAATTTAAACTTTAAAGAACTAGTTGCTACAGAACCATATCAGACAAACGGAAATATAACCGGCGGCGGCACACCTAACAGTGGATACTTTTCAGGTGGTGGTAGAGGCATGGTCGGTAACAGTCCTCAACAAAGTGGATCACGTTTTAGCGTTGATGACGGCGAAGTAGCAGTTAATGCAGAACACGTTGTACACCTTAGTTTGTCAGAAGGACTTGACAATAACTTTCCATTTGGCAACAGTCTATTAGAAAGTATTTTCAAAGTATACAAACAAAAAGAATTGCTTGAAGATGCGATTATTATCTATCGTGTGCAAAGAGCACCAGAAAGAAGAGTATTCTACGTTGATGTGGGCAACATGCCTTCACACCTTGCTATGCAATTTGTAGAGCGTGTTAAAACGGAAATACATCAAAGACGTATCCCATCCGCGACAGGTGGCGGTCAGAATGTCATAGACTCTAGTTACAATCCACTGTCAATCAACGAAGATTACTTCTTCCCACAAACAGCAGAAGGCCGCGGCTCAAAAGTGGAAACATTACCAGGTGGTACTAACCTAGGAGAGATTGATGATCTTAGATACTTTACTAATAAGCTCGTACGCGGCTTACGAATACCTTCCAGCTATTTGCCTACGGGTGCCGATGACGGAGCAACTTCATTCCAGGATGGAAGAGTTGGAACTGCTTACATACAAGAGCTAAGATTTAACAACTATTGCGAACGTTTACAAGGTTTAATTACTGAAGAATTTAATCAGGACTTTAAACGCTATTTGCTTGAAAAAGGCGTAAACGTTGATACTGCAATGTTTGATTTACATTTCCAAGAGCCACAAAACTTTGCGGCTTATAGACAATCAGAACTAGACAATGCACGTATTCCAAGTTTTGGTCAAATACAACAAGTTCCATTTATATCAAATAGATTTGCAATGAAACGTTTCTTAGGATTGAGTCCAGAAGAGATTGCTGAGAATGAACGTTTATGGAGAGAAGAGAATGACGAGAATCTCACAGGCGGCGGCGCAGACGCAGCAGGTGAAATGAGAAGTGCAGGCATTAGCAGTGCAGGCATTAGTTCCGATCTTGACGGAGCAGAAGATATTGCAGATGACGGTGTAGCACCAGAAAATGGTGGCGACGGAGCACCGCCTGAAACAGCAACAGGACAAGATATTGGCGGCGGAGCAACAGCACCCGCGGGCGAACAGACAATCTAAAAGACTAAATACTAACATGATACTAAGAGAATTGTTTTACTACGACAAAGAAACACTTGAACCTACTGAAAACGATCAGTATGATCCTCAGTATGACGATTCTATTGTTGACGCATCGGACACAAGAAAAACACGTCTTACATTACGCCAGATAAATCGTGCTCGCAAAGCTGCTGAAATACATACAAAAGAACAAGCTAATGAACTTGACTTTGTTCGTCAAATGTATGGTATAGCATCACAGCAAGCAGCGATGGCATAAATGGCAAAGATAGACAAGTCTCAATATTCAAAAACAGAATGGCACATAATAAGAGAACAACGTAGATGGGAGAAAGAACAAGAACTCCTACAAGACGAAATTGTTGTTCCGGAAGTGCGCTCCCAACGATTTGATACAGCATTTGTATTAGGTAACGGCACAAGCCGAGCACCAATTGATCTAGTTGAATTAAAACCACATGGAAAAATCTATGCATGCAATGCAGTGTATAGAGAATTTGATCCTGACTATCTAGTTGCAGTTGATGTAAAAATGATTTTAGAAATCAATAAAAGCAAATATCAACACAGACACGAAGTTTGGACTAACCCTAACAAAGCATATCAAAATTTAGCAGGATTAAATTTCTTTAATCCAAGCAAAGGTTGGAGTAGTGGTCCTACAGCATTGTGGTTAGCTAGTCAGCATTATTATAAAAGAATCTTTATACTAGGCTTTGATTATAAAGGTTTGGATGATGGTAAAAAATTAAATAATATGTATGCTGATACAATGAATTATAAAAAGAGTTCAGATACTGCTACATTTTTTGGTAATTGGATGCGACAAACTAAAAACGTAGTGTCAACACACAACGATATACAGTATATTAGAGTAATAGCACCTGATAATTATGTCCCTGAAGAACTAAATAATTTTAGTAATTTGAAGCATATTACCATTGAAGATTTCCAAAAAATGTTCAATCTTTCCTAGCTTCTGTGCAAAATGGCTCGTTTTGAGCCTATTTCTACGCATATTTCTCTCTATATGTTAAATACAACTGACAGCCTTACCATAGGTATAACATTTATTAGGAGAAAAAAATGGCAGATCTAAAGAAATTTGAAGAAATGCTTGAGCGCCTAGTCAACGAAGACAAAGCAGGTGCAGAAGAGCTTTTCCACGAAATCGTGGTAGAAAAATCACGTGAAATTTACGAAAACTTACTAGAAGATGACTTAGACGATGAAGCAGTTGACGAAGCAACTGATGAAGAAGTAGATGAGTCAGATGAAGAAGTAGATGAAGCTTCTGATGAAGAAGTAGATGAGTCAGATGATGAAGAAGTTAAAGAAGACTTTGATCTAGACGAATTTGAAGTTGAAGCAGATCCAATGGCAGATATGGGCGGAGATCCAGCAGATGACATGATGGGTGATGTTGAAGCAGATCCAGAAATGGACATGGGTGACGAAGAAGGTGGCGAAGACGGCGATATGGAAGACCGTATTGAAGACCTTGAAGATGCACTAGATGATCTAAAAGCAGAATTTGATGCTATGATGGCAGGTGATGACGCAGGCGACGACGACGAAGGCGAAGATGCTGGAGACGACATGGACGCAGGCGACGAAGAGCCAGAAGAAGCAATGGCGTTTGAAGCTGACGACGAAGAAGTTGAAGAAGCAGCAGACGAAGAAGTTGACGAAGCAGCTGATGAAGAAGTAGAAGAAACTTCAAAAGCTCCTAAGTCAAATGCAGAGCAGATGCGCGAGTATGTTGAAAAAGTAGTTGGAGGCCACGGTGCTGAAACTAAAGGCAAAGGTGAAGACGGCGGTGTAAACAAGAAGTCAACCGTTGCTGGTAAAAACGACATGGGCGGCACTGCATCAAACTTGAACCAGGGAGATACCGGTGATGTTGTAGAAGCAGGCAAAGGTGCTTTAAAAGGCAACGGTCTAGCAGACACAACTGCAAAAGAAGACAACGCTGGTAACGTTAATGTACCTGGTGCAAAGGCTGGTAAGGCACAAAGTGCAGTATCAGCAGGCCACGGAGCAGAGAAAAAAGGCTCAGGCGAAACAGCTGACAATAAAAAATCAACAATTGGCAGCTAATTAAGGACTAATAGATGAACAACTATTTACGAGAGCATTTGACATTCGACCAAGCAGGAATGGTTGTAGAGTCTACCGATAACGCTACAGGCGGAAAAGACCTTTACATGAAAGGCATCTGTATACAAGGCGGAGTGCGTAATGCAAACCAACGTGTATATCCTGTAAATGAAATTGGTAGGGCTGTCAAAACTCTCAACGATCAAATCAGCGGAGGTTACAGTGTTCTCGGTGAGGTTGATCATCCAGAAGGACTAAACATTAATTTGGACCGTGTAAGCCATATGATCACAGAAATGTGGATGGATGGGCCAAACGGTTACGGTAAAATGAAAATACTACCAACACCGATGGGACAACTAGTTAGCACTATGATACAAAGTGGTGTTAAACTAGGCGTTTCGTCGCGTGGTAGTGGTAATGTTGTAGAAGGCAGTGGCGAAGTAAGTGATTTTGAAATCATTACTGTAGATGTCGTTGCTCAACCTAGTGCTCCAGGGGCGTATCCTACGCCAATCTACGAGCATCTAATGAATACTCGTGGTGGGTATAAGGCATATGAACTGGCACAGGCGACCAAAGAGGACGCAAAGGCACAAAAATATCTAAAAGAATCGCTGATTAATATAATCAGTCGACTCCAATAAAAGGAGAATGTAAATGTTGGATGCACTAAAAACACTTTTCGAAAATGATGTAGTTTCAGAAGAAGTGCGCCAGTCTATCGAAGAAGCATGGGAAGCAAAGATTGTAGAAAATCGTAAAGCTGTCACTGCTGAACTCCGTGAAGAATTTGCTAAAAAGTATGAGCACGACAAGCAAACAATGGTAGAAGCTATTGATACAATGCTTGAAGAGCGTCTTGCAACTGAGCTTGCAGAATTTGCAGAAGATCGTAAAGGTCTTGCAGAAGCTAAAGCAAAATATGCAGTAAAAATGCGTGAAAACGCTGCATTACTACAGAAGTTTGTTACTAAGCAACTAAGCGAAGAAGTTAGCGAACTACACGAAGATCAAAAAGCAATGGCGGAAAAGTTTTCCAAGCTAGAAGAGTTCGTAGTCGAAGCACTATCTAAGGAAATTGCAGAATTTTACGAAGATAAAAAAGACTTAGCAGAAACCAAGGTTAAACTTGTAAAAGAAGCTAAAGAAAAATTTGCAGCAGTACAAAAAGAGTTTGTTGCAAAAAGTGCAAGTTTGGTATCAGAAACAGTTTCAAAGAAACTTGGTCAAGAAATTGGTCAATTGAAAGAAGATATCGAGACTGCACGTAAAAATGACTTTGGTCGCAAGCTATTTGAAGCATTTGCTGCTGAATATAGCACTAGCTACCTAAACGAAAAGTCAGAAACTGCTAAACTCATGAAAGTCATTGACATGAAAGAGAAGCAGATTGCAGAAGCAAAAACTCTAGCTGTTAAAGCTAAGAAAATCGCAGAGACAGCAGCTAACGAAAAGAAAGCATTAGTTGAATCTGCAACAAGAGAAAAGAAATTGAACGATCTAGTTGCGCCATTAGGCAAAGCTCAGCGTGAAATTATGACAGACTTACTGGAAAGCGTACAAACTGATAGACTTCAGTCTGCGTTTGACAAGTATCTACCGGCAGTTATCGACGGTAACACTCCAGCTAAGAAGAAGGCAGTCCTATCCGAGGCAAAAGAAATCACAGGCAATCGCGAAGAAATTTCGCAAACTAACGTTAGTTCAAAGGCAGACGCCGACAATTTAGTCGAATTTAAGCGTCTAGCTGGATTAAATTAAGGAGAAAACCAATGTCAGAACTATTAGAAGGACGCTGGCAGGATACAAAAACTGCACTTCTTGAAGGCCTAAATGGCACAAAGAAAGCTGTTATGGAAAGCACACTTGAAAATACTCGCAAGTATTTGCAAGAATCTGCAACAGCTGGTGCAACTTCTGCCGGTAACGTAGCTACTCTAAACAGAGTAATCCTACCAGTAATTAGACGTGTAATGCCAACAGTTATCGCTAACGATATCGTTGGTGTTCAGCCTATGACTGGACCAGTGGGTCAGATCCACACATTACGTGTTCGTTACAGCGACACAGCTGATAACGTAACAGCAGGTGATGAAGCACTATCACCATTCAAGATTGCGTCTGCATACTCAGGTAATGACGACGACAGCAACCCAGAAGCATCAAGCACTGCTTCATTAGAAGGTGCTGCTGGTAAGCGTCTAAGCATTCAGATCTTGAAACAAACAGTCGAAGCTAAAACTCGTAAACTAAGCGCACGTTGGACTTTTGAGTCTGCACAAGACGCTCAGTCACAGCACGGCATCGACGTTGAAGCAGAAATCATGGCTGCACTAGCACAAGAGATTACTGCTGAGATTGACCAAGAAGTACTTACTTCATTACGTGCCCTAGCAGGTACAGTTGAAACTTATGACCAAGCAGCAGTAAGCGGTACAGCTACTTTTGTTGGTGATGAGCATGCTGCTCTAGCAGTACAAATCAACAGAACTGCTAACTTGATCGCACAGCGTACACGTCGTGGCGCTGGTAACTTTGCAGTTGTTAGCCCATTTGCGTTAACAATCCTACAAAGTGCGACAACAAGTGCATTTGCACGTACAACTGAAGGTTCATTTGAAGCACCAACTAACACTAAGATGGTTGGTACATTGAACAATGCTATGAAAGTATACGTTGATTCATATGCTTCAGACGCAACTCCAGTACTAGTTGGATACAAAGGTTCTAGTGAATCAGACGCAGCAGCGTTCTACTGCCCATACATTCCATTGATGTCAAGCGGTGTTGTACTAGATCCATCAACATTCGAACCAGTCGTATCATTCATGACACGTTATGGTTATGTTGAGCTATCTAACACAGCGTCATCACTAGGTAACGCAGCAGACTACTTAGGTGAAGTTGCTATTACTAACGGTAACGTTAGCTTTAGCTAAGTTTTACTTAGGTAAGACAACATTAAAGGGCGGCTTAGGTCGCCCTTTTTTTACGACTAAAACCCTAACCGAAAGGCTTTATGGCTCGTGTTAAATTTAATCCGAACATAGAAGTACACGAAACTACAAAAAAGAAAACATCAATAGGTGGCGGAAGAATTTCTAAATCTATGATGAATAAAAGTAAAAAACGTAGTTACAAAAAGTATCGTGGACAAGGGAAATAACATTTTTATTCTCTTTTAATGATTTTACGTATGACTTTTGCTCAATAATGTGTTTAAATAATAGTGTAGTTTTTATTAACTAACTAGGAGAAAACATATGTGGACAACACCATCATACACAGAAATGCGTTTTGGTTTCGAAGTAACAATGTATGTAATGAACAAGTAGATTACATACATAGATTGCTAGAAACGCAAGACTGCGAATAACCCGCTTCGGCGGGTTTTCAATGATAAATAGTTTTACGTTCATCCTACGGGACGGAAGTAGCATATTGCGAAGGAACGCACTTTAACCCTTTAACTAGGAGAAGTGTTATGAGCAACTATACCCTTTGGTGCTACAAGCGACTAATCAAACAGCACCAAATCAACAAAATTAATAATATACTTGCCAAAAAACTGTATTTTTGGTAAAAAAGTGGTTGACTTTTATTTGTAAGATGTTATATTAATAACATAAGCTACAAAGACTTAGCTAGTCGATGTATATAGTGCAAGGAAGAGGCGTTTACCAGAGCGTCGAACTTGGCTGTTTAGGGGTGGTACCCAGGCGTGGTAGTAGAAATACGCTGTGTCACATCGCTCTACCGAGCGGAAACAGGCTCCCTGGTTTCAGAATGGTATCTGCGGCGAGGGGTTGGAGGTATAACCGAATCCTCCCTATTTTGCTTATTCCAATTAAAGGCTTACAAGGGAGACTTTGTAAGCCTTTACTCTCTTTTGATAAATACTAATGTCAATTATAGGAACCTCACAGTGAGGACTTATGCGGACCCTACCGCGTAGACCCTAGAACGGCAATGATTAAACAAAGGAGAAAAATTATGGGACGTCCATTAAACAAAAGATACTTTGGTGCTACTGAAGGTTCAGCAGGTACTGAAGGTAATAATCTCACAGTAATGTGTAAAATTGGTGCAAATACAGCAGTAGGTAACGGTGTAATTCTTTCACAACGTTCAGAAACAAAATTCAACTGTCACGATGATCCAGACGGAACTTCAGGTAACACTGGCGTATGCACACTTGTTGACAAAGCAATTGGTGCGCTAGGTGATAATGAAATGATACTACAAGGATTTGTCGGCGGCGGCACAGTAAATATTCGTAAAGTACAAAACCGTACAATGATTGATTTTGATAACAATCGTTATACTTGGACTGTAGACGACGACTCTTCTGCAAACGTACTAGTACTAACAGCAATTTAATACATGGGGGCTTAGGCCCCCTAAATTAGGAATTTACGAATGTCAAAAGTAGTAAGAGTTACAGATAACGAATACAAATTAATTGTAGGACAAGGCGGCACTATTACGCTTGATTCTACAAATGGAACTCTTGATGGTTCTGGCCGCGTAGTTATTACTGGTGACTTAGAAGTAAAAGGCGATACAACTACTGTAAAGTCTACTATTAGTACATTTAGTGATAATATTATTAGACTAAGTGAAGATGATACTCCTGGTAGATTAGGACTTCCTGCAAGTTTAGATAGACCTTATTCAAGCGGCATAGAAATTGATAGAGGTGATTTAGCGCCAAGTCGTTGGGTATACGATGATAGTATATCTTGGGCTTTAGGAGGCACTACAGGTATTGGTACTTGGACTGCTACTACTGGTTATATTGGAACAGAACAAGTATTACCACTAGCAACTCCGGGTATTGTAGCAGGCGGTAACTTTTATGTTAGTGTTGGTTCGGGCGTTATAACTGTTACAGGATCTACAAACTATGAAGAAAAAGTTTTTAGATACGAAAACGGAGCAATTACTCCTGATCCTATTACATCTCTTATTACAATTGACGATGACAACATTCCTAATACAAAAGCTGTAAAAGACTATGTTGACTACTCAATTAACTTTGTTGAAATTGATAGAATTCAAGAAGATAATACTAGAATAATTATTAATGATACTAATCATTTAATTAGTAGCATTGTTGAAACAGGTTCAAGAACAACTATAGCAACTCCAAACAGTCACGGTTATATTGCAGGTGATACTATTACAATAGAAGGTATTGATGCAGGCGGTGATGCAATAATTGAAGCATTGAACGGAACATTTACTGTAACTGATATTCCAAGTAAAACACTAATTGAAATTAACATTTCAACAACAGGCGGCAATAAAGCAGCATACGTTGCCAACAGTGGTAGAACAGTAGGCGACGAAAGTACAATTGAAGTACAAGTAGAAGGTACAGTTACAGGTAACTTTTACGACAATAGAATAGAATTCCAAGGCATTGAATTAAAGAACGGACAAATTAGTACTGTAAACAGTAACGAAGATTTAGTTCTAGCTGCACCTGGTACAGGAGCAGTAAAAATTAAGGACATGATGGAATTGACAAAAACTCCAGGAGATGATGATGGTGCTGTTGATCCATCACCGCCAACAGAAGGTGTTAGAATTTATAGTAAAGCACCTAATGAAGGCAAAACTGGAATTTATTTCGTTAACGAAGATAGTAACACTGATGAACTAATAAGTAAAAATAGATCATTATTGTTAAGTATTATATTTTAAAAGGAACAAACATGGCAATTGAAAACGCACAACTAACAGATACACAATTAGATGTACTTACTGTTCCTTCTGGAAAGCGTTATGCTATTACTAGTATCTTAGTTTGTAATACATATAGCCCAAACGATCCTAATCCTGGCGCACATTCTGCTAGTTTTGATATGCATTTTATCAAAGACCAGCAAGCACTAAGTAATCAAGTAACGTGTGTTGTTAGAGAATTAGAATTGCCATCGGGTGAAACATTTACATTCGACAGTGAAAAGATAATTTTAGAAGAAGGCGATAAAGTAAGTTTTGTAGCGCAACCAGAAAACGTAAGTTATGGTAATGGTCTTACAGATCTAGCAGTATCGTTAAGCTACTTGGAAGTTTAAAATGAGATTACTAAAGGCTCAAAATACAAATCTTAGAAACATTTATGGCAAAGGTGTTAAGTATGATATTAATGGTCAAATCATTATGGATTCGACTAACGCAATGCTTGTTCCGAGAGGAACAACAGCAGAACGTCCTACTAATCCAGAAAACGGACATATTCGTTATAACACCGAGCTAAATGAATTAGAAATATATCAAGATGGAGCCTTTAGAAGAGCTAGATATAAAGAACCGACACTTATTACACAGCAAGATTTAGGTTTTGGTGACCAAGTAGAAACTATTTTTGGACCACTAGATAGTGGTGATCCAGAGGTACCGGTTCCAAGCGCACCACAAAATATTTTAGTATTTGTAGAAAACGTTTTTCAAATATCTACAACAAACTATACACTTGTTCAAAATCCAGGTGGACCATATGTTATTTCAAGTATTGATAGCATTGATGGCGTTACAGGGTTTCCTACTATAACAACAAGTGCAGCTCACGGATTAACAACAGGTGATCTAATTGCAATCAGCGGATTAGAAACAGATCCGGACGATAACTTAGAGCTTTTAAATATCGGTGACGATTCAACATCGCCAGGTTCTGTAGCAGTAACAGTAGTTAATGCAACACAACTAGAAGTACACATTGATGTTACTGGCGGCGTCCCGGCTAACTATACTGCAAACACCGGTAAAGTTTACAAAGCAGGTACAGTAACAGGACCTTACTTACCTGGATGGTATATAGAATTTAACTCAGCAGTGGATCTAGGCAAACCAGTAACAGTCCTACATAACTTCGACAAGTAATTTCAATAAATACTGTGTCAAGGAGAATATGAGTGGCACAAGTAGGTAGAATATCCGGTCCATTATTAACCGCAAATTTAGAAAGAAATGGTATTGATCTAAAGTTTAGAGATACTTTAGATAAATCATCACTTCTTTATTTTGATGCAGCTAATAATAGAATTGGTATTAACACAGATACTGTTACTGAAGTTGATATTCAAACAGTTGGAACTACTCGTGTAACAGATCTCTTATCTAACGAAGCTAACCCTGGCAACCTTTCTATAAACAATAATAACATTAATGTTTCTTTTGGCGATATAAATTTAGACGCACAAGAACTTATTAATGTTCCTACACTAGAAACTGAACAATTTTATATCAGTGACAACTATATTAGCACTAAAAATTCTAACGCAAATGTAGAATTAAATACAAATGGTACTGGTAGAGTAATTATTGGTGCAGCAGATTCAACAGGTGATAGGTCATTAAATGTAAGAGGAAACTTACATGCTACAGGCGACATTACGTTTGAAGGCATGATAACATTTGGTGATGATAGTAGCGTTGACACTGTAACTTTTAATGCAGACATTGAAAGCAACATTGTTCCTGATCAACATTGGCGATACGACTTAGGTAAACTAAACAAAAGATGGCAATACCTTTCAACAGAATTAGTAAACGGTGAACGAGTTTTTACTGACGCAATATCTGTTGCGGGAACAAATCTTGAACACAGAGCTGGAAACATATTTTATGTAAGTGTTAACGGTGACGACACTAACACAGGTGATCATCCACAAGATCCGTTTAAGACAATTAGACATGCTTTAGCACAGTGTGATCCAAGTACCGGTGGACCTGTACAAATAAGAGTATATCCAGGAGATTATCAAGAACAGTTGCCGTTAGAAGTTCCTAGCAATGTTAGTGTTATGGGAATGGATCTAAGAAACGTAATTATACGTCCTGATACTAGCTCACAAAGTGAAGATGTATTTTTATTAAATGGCGAAAGTACAGTTAGTGATTTAACTATTAAAGAATTTTTTTACGATAGTGTAAATGATAAAGGTTACGCTTTTCGTTTTGCTCCTAATACTATAGTAACAACACGCTCCCCATACGTACAAAACGTGTCAGTTATCACACAAGGTAGCACAACTACAGCAGACGATCCAAGAGGCTTTGCAAGTGGAGATGCAGGTAAAGGCGCACTAGTAGACGGTGCTGATGTTTTAAGTAACAGTAATGATGCTAGTATGTTGTTTCACAGTGTAACATTTATTACACCAGGTGTAGATGCACTTACAATGACTAACGGTGTAAAAGTAGAATGGTTAAACAGTTTTACATATTTTGCTAACAGAGGTTTGTATGCAAAAAATGGAGCAACAGGGCATCTAAGTACAGACGGGTCAACAGTATTATTTGGAGCAGAAGTCCGTTCAATTGGTTCAGCAAACGTATATGGAAATTATGGTGCAGTAGCAGACGGCAACGATTGTTTAATGTATCTAATTATGCATAATTTTGGTTACATTGGTTCAGGTAAACTTTATGACAATGATAACTTTAATTACATACAAGCAAACGAAGTTGTAGAAACTAATAACGGAATAATAAGATATCAATCAACAAACCACCTTGGAGACTTTAGAGTTGGTGATAATTTCTTAGTAGACTTTACAACAGGTAGTACAACACTAAATGTTAGCACTACTGAAACGGACAGTTTTGCAGGATTAATTGTTAATCAAGGTGCTAATAGAACTATAGTTAACGGATTAGGTATTGAAGTAGGCAACTTTAATATTCGAGACAACACAATAGAAAGTGTTATCGGTGATATAGACATAGATGCTGCAACTAATACAACTAATATTACAGCAAACACACTTGCTGACGGTAACTTAGCAATCAACGGATCATTTAGTTATGGCGGCGATTTAGAAATAGGTGACACACCAGTTGATACAATTGATTTCAATGTCGAATTTACACAAGATTTAAATCCTAATCAAACAGAAGTATACAGCTTAGGTTTAGTAGATAAAGTGTGGACTACAGCACACTTAGGCGGTGCAAACTTTGGCGATATAGAAATAAACGACAACTATATTACCACAGATGTAAGCAATGCAAACTTAGAACTTAGAGCAAGCGGAACTGGTACAGTCAGTATACCTAGCAATGATGTTACTGCCCAGCAAGATTTTACTGTTGGCAATAATATTAATTTACAAAATTTAACTGTATACGGAACATTATCTTTAATAGGTGACAACGAAGCACAGCAATTTAGAATTGATTCTTATGAAAGATTTTGGAGAGATAGTTCTCCAATTAATAACACTAGACGTAGACAATTTAGAATAAATGAAGTTACACCAGGGGCTTGGCAATTTGCACTAGGATATACTAATCCTAATCCAACTCCTACATATGCAATAGGTGACTACATTGCTATTGAAGATCAAGCAACTCCGGAAACATACTTAGCAATATTGCAAATAACTTCTTTAGACAGTGTTAATATAGTAAACTCAAGAGCTTCAAATGTTATATGGAATGTTGATATTATTGAAGGTAACTTTAATTCTTTAGTTGACCGAATTTATTATAACATTTATATCTCTGAAATAAATCAATTTACTGACGATCTCAATCTCGAAGGCGACTTTATTGTAGGACAAAACTTAGACGTTGCACTTGACGGTATATTTGAAACTATATCTATTAAAGGTAACGTCATTACTACAGATCCTACAAACGAAAATTTAGAACTTAGAGCTAACGGTGTTGGTAATGTTAGAGTTACTGATGCAGATACTGTTATAGAAAATAACTTTACAGTTAACGGAACAATGTATTCCAGCGACATGAACGTTACTACAGAAGTTGAAGCTGTTACTTTTACTAATAACACTATTGACATAACTACAAACGAAATTAAAACAGTTATTAGTAATGCAGATTTAGATCTTGCAGCAGACAGAATTATTGATATTCCTAACAGCGATGTTGAAGCAGGACAAGACTTTGCAGTTAACGGATTAACTACAATACTCAATACAAACATCACTGGAACACATACACACGTAGGAAATACACAAAACACAGGTAATATAACGCATACTGGTGATTTTACAACTAGTCAATTTACGCTTGATAGAAATGTTCAATTAGAAAATATTGAAATCACAGGAAACTTGTTACATACAACAATAAGCAACAGTGATTTAGATTTTCGTGCAAGCGGCACTGGCAGAGTAGTTGTTGAAGAAGACATTCACGTAACACAAAATGTAGACATCGGAACACTAACTGCAAACACAATTAATATCTCAGGCGATGTTGACCTAAACGAAATTATTATTGACGGTACTGTAGAGTTTGATGATAACTTTATTCAAACTACAGATTCTAATGCAGATTTAGAACTTAGAGCAAGTGGAACAGGAATAGTTAGTATACCTAGTAACGATGTTGTATTTAATAATGCACTTACTGTAAACGGTAATACTGATATCGATAATATTTCTGTTACAGGTGTTTTGCTGCACACAGGTAATATAATTCAAACTGGTAATGTAGCAGTTAACGGCAACTTTACACTAGACGGACAAATTACTCTTGATAGAGGAATCGATCTTGAAGAAATACAAATAGACAATAATGTTATTACAACTACTAGTTCAAATGCAAATCTTGAACTTAGAGCAGCAGGTACAGGTGTTGTAAGACTAGAAGATGTACAAGTTAACAATAATATTGATGTGGGATCTCTAAATGATGTGCAATCTATTACAGTACAAAATACAGTATTGCTAGATACAATTGAATTGTCAACTGATGTACAACTATTTGATAATGTTATTGCAACTACAAACAGCAATTCAAATTTAGAGTTACGTGCTAACGGCACCGGAGAAAAATTATTCCAAAATAACTTATTCTTTGTTGATAATAAAATAGGTACACACCAAGGAATACTAACATTTGATTTAGAAACAGAGTCTACTACGCTAACATCTACTAATGCAATGGTATTACCAAATGGTACAACAGCAGAACGTCCTAGCACACTAGCAGGTTTAAGATTTAACACAGACACAAATTTATTTGAAATAAAAGGATCTGTTGATTATATAAATGTTGGCGGCGTTTACAGTGCAGACGGGCTTACTGGAATTAGTGTAACTAACAGTGATGATATACAAATATTTGTTAACGGATACACACAAGATTCGACTAATAAAGTTGCTGAAATAACAACTAACAATGTACAGCTACATGGTTTACAAGTAGATGATATTTTGTTTGACGGCAATGAAATTAGAACCAATGTTAGTAATAGTAATTTAGATATTGTTACTAATGGTACAGGTAGTATTACAATAGATAACTTTACAATTAAAGGCAATGAAATATCTCTTCCGGTTAATACTAACTTTGAATTTAAAACATCAGGTGATAGTTTTAGATGGGTAACATTTGAAGGCGATAAAGCTATCAAATGGCCAGCCGGTCCTGAATCGCAGCGTCCGGTTAATCCTCCTTTAGGAATGACAAGAGTTAATACAGATACAGGCGAACTTGAAACTTGGGTAGGTGATCAGTGGAGAACTTCTGCAGGTGAATTTGCTAGTATCTCCGAAGATGACATGGAAGAAGAAGCGTTCATACAGACTCTAATCTATGGCTAACAAAGCACTTTTCTAAATAATCGATAAATACTATTAATGCAAAGCAAGACCAATCAGTCAGACTGATGCTGAGCAGGACGAACTGTGGTTATCCGGCAAAGAGCGAAAGCTGAAAATTTGGGTAGAGGGACAGGATCCCCGTGTAAGGAGATAGAATGAGCGCACTAGGTCGTATTAGCGGTCCGCTCTTGAAGTCAAACTTGATCCGTAATGGGATTGATTTGGCATTTGAGACTGACCTTCTATATTTAGATGTTAATAATCAGCGTGTTGGCGTCAAGACCACAGCTCCTACGCACGAATTACAAGTTAACGGAACACTTCAAACAACTAATCTTATAGTAGACAACAGAGCAGATATAGCTGATATAACTGTTCAAGGCTCTACAATTTCGTCTAATCAACCATATTTAAATTTAGGTAGTTTTGATAATATTGTTTATCAAAACAAACTTCGTATTGACAGCATTGATATTGAAGGCAATGTTATTAGTACAAATGATTCTAACGCAGATTTAGAACTTCGTCCAAACGGCACAGGTCTTGTAGATGTATATGGTAACATGGATGTAAATGGTAGCATACATGCTACTGGAGATATTAGTGCAGACGGAAGTATTAGACTAGGTGATGCTGATACAGATTATGTTGTTTTTAACGCTGAAGTTTCTTCAGATATTATTCCAGATCAGCATAACACTTATCAACTAGGTACAGCTACTAAAGCCTGGAAAGACGTTTATGTTAATCAACTACGAGCAACTGCAATTGAAGCTGATTTAACTATTGTAGACGGAGTTGATCTAACACTAAGACAAGGTAACATTTATTACGTTGCAGAAAACGGCGAAGACAATCATTCAGGCGACCATCCACAAGATCCATTTGGGAGTATTAAACATGCATTAAGTGTTGCAACAGACGGCGATACTGTTCATATTGCACCTGGTATCTATACTGAAATATTTCCTATTAGTGTTCCGGTAGGAGTAGCTTTAAAAGGCGAAGGTCTTAGATCAGTTAAAATTGTTCCTACTACAGAAACAAGATACAACGATGCATTCTTACTAAACGGTGAAGCTACAATAGAAGATATCACTATTGCAGACTTTTATAGCGGCGGAAACTTTTATGAAACAACAGCAGCAAGTGCAGGAAGTGCGACCATCAATGTTGGCACTGCTCCTTTTGCTCATACTTATGTCAGTGGCGGAACTATCAATATTAGTAGCACTGATTATGCTATAACTAATGCAACATATGATCATACTACAGGCGTTGTTGTTATTACACACGCAGGTCCAGACGCAGGTATAGGAACAAATGTTTTTATTAGCGATTTAACATTTAGCTGTAATGGCGGCAATAGAATATTTCCAGACAACGGTTATGCTTTCCGCTTTGCAACAGACTTTGAAGTAACTAGTCGTTCACCATACATTAAAAATATAACTGTAATCACAAAAGGTAGCACAACTACAGCAGAAGATCCTAGAGGATTTAATGCAGGCGATGCAGGTAAAGGTGCTTATATTGACGGTGCGTATGCTACTACTAACAGTAGAGAAGCAAGCATGTTGTTCCATTCGGCAACGTTTATTACGCCGGGTGTTGATGCTATTACTTGTACTAACGGTGTTAGAGTTGAATGGTTGAATTCATTCTCATATTTTGCTAATAGAGGTTTCTTCTTATTTGATAGCAACGATGGTAAGTATGGTGCAGGTAGAACACGAGTTAGACTTGATGGAATTACCGGAACATTTGCAGCAACAGAAACAATTACATTTACTTCTACAGATAACTCAACAGTTATTACAGGAACAATTGATGAAGTAGATGGCGATGTTGTTTGGATCCAAGGTAAAAAAGAAGACTTTTTAGATTTTGATTATACTCCACTTAGCATATCATCAAGCGGCGGTGCAACTGCTACTGAAATAATAGATGTTGATTTTAGAGAGTTTGGTGCTGAAGTAAGATCAATAGGTTCTGCAAGTGTGTACGGTAACTACGGATTAGTAGGCGATGGTCCAGGTGTGCTTATGTATGCTATTGGACATAACCTTGCGTATATTGGCAACGGAAAAGAAGTTACTAACGACCCTGGAACAGTAATACAAGCAAACGAAGTTGTAGAATCTAACAGTGCAAAAATACGATATAACTCAGTTGATCACGAAGGCGACTTTAGAGTTGGTGATTTATTTAGAGTTGATCAAGCAACTGGTAGTGTAGACTTTAGTGTTTCTGATTTTACAATTAATACTACTGATGGTGTAACATTTAATACAGACGGTCAAACTACATTCATCGACGGTACTAAAATTGAAACAGGTAATTGGAGATTTAGTGGAAACACAATTGAAACAGTTAGTGGAGATGCTAATTTTACACCAGCAAGTGGACAATTAAATTTAAACAGCGATGTTAATATCACTGGCGACTTAGATGTAACAGGCAATGTAACAATTGGTGGTAATATTACTATTGGTGATGACGCAGGCGATACTATTAGTATTATTGCAGGTATTGAAAGTAACTTAGTACCAGCTACTGATGACACCTATAGCTTAGGTACCGACACTAAACGTTGGAGCAATTTATACGTTGTTGAATCAAATGTAGGCGATATACAAATTAGAGATAACTTTATTCAAACTGTTGTTTCTAATGCAGATTTAGAACTTAGAGCAAACGGTAGCGGCGAAATACTTATACCAAGTAACGATGTTGTTATAGAACAAGATCTAACAGTTAATGGAACTACAAATTTACAAGACACAAACATTACTGGTACGTTTACACTAGTTGGTGACTTAGCACAAACTGGTAACTATGCACTCACAGGCGATGCTAACATAGGACAATCGTTAACTGTTGGTGCAGCAGCACAGTTTGAAGAAATACTAATAGATGACAATTATATTACTACAACTACATCAAATGCTGACTTAGAATTACGTGCAGCAGGTACAGGTATTGTTTACGTTCCTTTAAATGATGTAGTATTTGAAAACGATTTTACAGTTAACGGTACTACTACAACTGTTGACATTACAAGCACAGGCACAATTACAGCAGATAGTTTTACTAACGGTACAATTTTAATTGATAATAATGTAATCGAAAACACAATTACAAACGAAGATCTTGTATTAAATGCAAACGGAACTGGCAAAGTAAATATTCCAAGCACAGACGTTGAGATTGCACAAAATCTTACAGTTAACGGAACAACAGATTTACAAGATACAAATATTACAGGTACAATAACACACGTAGGTAACACAACACAAACAGGTAATTTTGTACAAACAGGTAACATTGATATAACCGGCAATGTTACAGTATCTGGTACTGCACAATTTGAAAATATTAAAATTAACGATAATTTTATTACTACTACTGCTTCAAATAGTGATTTAGAATTACGTGCAAGCGGAACAGGTAAAGTTATTATTCCTAGTAACGATGTTGTAATTACCGGAAGCGCAGAAATACAAGGCACGCTAACAGTTACAGATTTAAATAGTTCTCAGACTATAACAGCAAGTAGTTTTAGTACTGAGTCTATAAAGGTTTTTGACAATGTAGTTGAAACAATAGTATCAAATGCAAACTTAGAGCTACGTGCAAATGGTACTGGAACAATTAGTGTACCAAGCAACGATGTTGTTATAGAACAAGATCTAACAGTTAACGGTCAGACAACACTTTCTAATACAACAATTAACGGCACAGTTACACATGTTGGAAATACTACACAAACTGGTAACTATGCACTTACAGGCGATCTTGACATAACCGGAGACTTTAATGTAACAGGAGCGTTCCAGTTTGAAAACATACTAATTGATGACAACGTTATTACTACAACAGATTCTAATTCAGATTTAGAATTAAGAGGAAATGGAACAGGTTCTATATATGTTCCAAACAATAATGTTGTAATAACAAATAATCTTACAGTGGACGGAACATTAACAGTTGGAGATATTGTTAGTGTTGGTACTATCACATCAAACAACTTTACTACAGGCGATATACTTGTAGACGACAACTATATTACTACAACAACAAGCAACAGTAATTTAGAATTACGTGCAAACGGTACAGGTAGTATTATTATTGATGATATTGCAATTAATGCAAATCAAATTACTATTTCAAATAGTGATTTAGAAATCAGTGCAGGCGATAACAGTGTTGTATTTGCAGGCACTGGCGAAGTTGTAATACCACAAGGTACAAATGCACAACGTACAGATGTTACGGGTGCAATTAGATGGAATACTGAAAGAAACAGATTTGAAGGTTACAACGGATCTAATTGGATTAATTTAAAAGGTGTAGAAGATTTAGACGGCAACACTAAAGTTACAGCAGAACTTACAGAAGGTGCTAATGATGATATTATTAGATTTACTGTCCAAGGAAATGTTGTTGCAGATCTTGACAAAGATAGATTTAATGTAGAAAAACTAACCGTTGATGACGTCGAGGTCAATGGTAATTTGATAAGTACTGTAACAGCAAATACAGACTTACAACTGTCAGCAAATGGAACAGGATCTGTTAATTTTGAAAACTTTGGTTTTAGTGGAAATAGATTAACAAATGTTGTTAACAATAGCAATATGGTGTTTACAACATCAGGTAACGGCTACTATGAGTTTGTTGATCCGTATGGTATTGTTTTACCAGTTGGTGATAATTTTACTAGACCAGCAGGTGTACAAGGCATGATACGTTATAATACGTCTGATGCTAGAGTTGAACTATATGACGGAACAAGTTGGGTGTCTGTTGCAGGTTCGTCAGGTGGTATTAGTTTTGCAGATGCAGAAAACATTGCGATTGAGAAAGTATTAATATTTGGATAAGAGAGAATGGCTACACTACTAAAAAATACAGTTATTAAAAACTGCGGAACAAAGCCAGTGTTAATTTACGAAACACTGCCAACTACTCGTGTAACAGTACTAGGTCTTAGTTTTACTAACCTAACTGATAAGTTCGTTTATGTTGATGTTATCATTGAAGATGATACAAGTGTAGCAGGTTATTATTTAAAAGATTCAATTTTACCAGCAGGTACATCACTACGTGCAGTATCAACTGGTGAAAAACTTGTTCTTGCACCAAGCAATAGATTGCTTGTAAGATCAAGTTTGGATGATTCCGTTGATGTTATTGTTAGTTACGTGGAGATTACATAATGAGTTACTATATTGGTACAAGTCCAAGCGAAGTACAATCAGGGTTTATTAAACGCTATTTCTACGGACTAAGAAGAAATGATGACGGTGAACTATTTTTAGTAGTAGTTGACCAACTTAGAGGCGGCGACGAAAACGTAGTTATTATTAACGACTTAGGTGTTGCTGAAGATAACTATCCAGACTTTGAAGAAGGTATTGATGTTTTAGATGGCATTGACATTAATAAAAATGTTTTGTATCCTAACTTGCGCTATCCGCAGTTCAAGTTTGATAATAGATCATTGTTATATTACATTGATCCAGAAACAGGATTCTTTATACAAAGAATTTCAGAAGCGTATGAATATCCTGACAAAATTTCGAGTCCAGCATATGGCGACGGAAATGATGGAGATGTAATAGTCACAGGCGAAAGTAGTAGTCAAGGTGTAGGATACTAAAGGAAAAGTAAATGGCAGAGTTTAAGTTAGATAGATTTAAGTATAACTGGCGAGGCGAATGGCAGCCAGGCGAGGAATATACACGCGATGACATTATTCGTATTAACGGACGAAGTTATGTATGTTTGATTTCACATATTTCTAAAGCTGTATTTGCAGAAGATTTAGAAGCAATACTACCTGACTCAGATCCGCCACAACCAGAACCAAAATGGGTTGTAATGACCGCATCCAAATATTTCTATGGAATGTGGGCAACTAATATTGCATACAATATTGGTGATGTTGTTTTGTTTGGTGGTACACTTTGGGAATGTACAAAAAGTCATATCTCAGCTGCTTTTGAAGATAACGAAGAAAAGTGGAAAATTTTTGCTAGACATATTTCTTATCAAGAAGAATGGCAGTCAAATCAAAACTACGGCTATGGTGCATTATTAAAGTATAACGGTATTGTATATAAATGTATTAAAGCTCATACTAGCCAAACCTATCTTGAAGATGATGCAGATGCTTGGGAAATATTTGTTGACGGTATACAATATAGAGGAGATTTTGTTGATACAACAGAGTATAGACAAAACGATTTAGTACGTTATGGTGGTTCAATATTCCGTTGTACAGAAACTCATATAAGTCTTTCTACATTAGATGATACAAAATTTGTATTAGAATTTCCAGGTAATCAATTTAGTGGTGACTGGAATAGCACAGCAGCTTATAACCAAGGCGACATTGTAACCTATGGCGGTTTTTTATGGTATGCAGAAAAGAACAGCGTAGACCAAAATCCTTCAAACGATGATAGTACCGTTTATTGGAGTATTATTGCTAAAACACAAGCGTTTGCAGGACAATGGGATCCAAATGCACAATATAAGCCAGGCGACATAGTACATCGTGGCGGTAACTTGCTTATGGCCAAACAAGATATTGGCATATCTCAAGGTGACGACAGTGCAAAAGATTATCTAGATGGCGACCTATGGGAATTAGTAGTATCAGGTAAAAACAATAGAAGTAGTTGGGTTCCTGGACAGTTATACAGTCGAAACGATGTTGTAAACTATCTTGGTACTTCTTGGATATGTACAGAAGAGCATCAATCAGAACCAAATAATTATCCTGGAGATAACGGTTCAGGATACGATTATTGGGATTTATTAATTCAAGCAGGTCTTGAAGGTGGACTAAGAGCAAAGGGCGATCTATTATCTTATGGTCTAAAAGACTTTTTAACTAAAGGCGACGGTAGTACGCTAGGTGACGTAGCAGTTCCAATTGGTGAGGAAGCACAGTTTTTAAGTATAAACTCCGACAATGAAGTATTCTGGAGGAATTTATCAACTGATACTGATGTTGTTTATGTTGCAGAAAACGGAATTGACGAACCGGGTCGAGGATTAGACGCTACTCATCCGTTTAGAACTGTTAGATATGCATGTGAATATGTAGAAGATAACCTTGATGGAAAATTAGCAAAAGTACAAATTGCAACAGGTACATATCAAGAAGCTGGTCCTATTATTGTTCCAGCTAAGACGGTTGTAATGGGAGACGAATTACGTGCAACTGTAGTTTCAGCATCTGATCCTGATCCACGATACGAAGGCGATATTGAATTTGTTAGAGATTACTTACTAAGAACTAAGCAGTGGTTAGAAATGATGCTGCTAAATCAGTCTATAATGGACGAAATAGCACCCGGTAATACACTGACACAGATTACTAATTTACCACCTTCAGGACAAACAGCAATTAACGTAGTAAATCAATTAATTGACGATTGGCAGAACTACGTAGAATACCGTGTCGACGATGGCGCCATTGTAGTTGATGTTACAGGAACTAATGACCTAACCACAGTTACTCAACGCTCAAGTGCTGCAAGAATTATTGATGCAAACAAAGAATTTTTAGCATGTCAAATTGCATACTATATCATTGATAGATATCCTAATGAAACATTTGAATTAAACAGACTAAAAAATGATGCAAGAAGTTTACTTAGAGGTCTTATTAGAGATTTAAACTATGACGGAAACTATGCAACTATACAATCAGCAAGACGTTATGTATCTTATGTAAATGGTAGTAGACTAGAAGACTTATTCTATATGCGTGATACAACAGGTTTACGCCAAATGACTATTTACGGTTTAGAAGGAAACCTAAACCCTCCAGGTGTTTTTGATCTGTATCAAAGACCAACAGGCGGCGCATGTGTTAGTTTAGATCCAGGTTGGGGTCCAGACGACGAGCGCACGTGGATTAAAAATAGATCTCCTTACATACAAGGTGTTACAAATATCGGCGATCGTTGTGTAGGTATGAAAGTTGATGGCGCACTACACAATGGCGGCAACAAGTCAATGACAGCTAACGACTTTACTCAAGTACTAAGTGATGGTATCGGAGCATGGATTACTAATAACGCTAGAGTAGAACTTGTGTCTGTGTTTACATACTACAACCAAGTTGGTTATTTGGCTGAAAATGGAGGAGTTATTCGTGCTACTAATGGTAACAACTCTTATGGTGATTTTGGCTCAGTTGCAGACGGTAACGATCCTAACGAAATACCTGAAGCTGTTACAGTTAACAACAGAGAAAACGAAGCACAAGTAGGCGAAGCATTTGCTGGAGGCGCAAACGATCATATCTACTTGTTTGAATATACAAACTGCGGCGAAGAATATACACAAGCAGATGCAACAATTACTGGTGCTGGTGACGATGCCGATGTTGAATTTAGAGACTTCAGATCATCTTCATTGTTTGAAGCTAGACTAATTAACACCCAAGGATCTGGTCAAGAAGGCGGAGCAGGATATCTTTCTAGACAAGGTAGTGCTCAGATTACACCAGATTCTACCTCAACAATTAGATTGTCAGCAACAGATCCTACACAGTTTTTATCAGAAATTGAAGGAATGAGAATTCTTATAACATCAGGTCAAGGTGCTGGACAGTATGCATATATTGTAGACTTTGATGCAGTAACTAGAGATGTTACAGTTAGAAGAGAAAGCGACGGAGAACTTGGATGGGATCATATTGTTCCTGGAACTCCTATTAGAGCATCACTAGACTCAACTGCTAGATATAGAATTGAACCTAGAATAGAGACAACTCCACCTACATATAGAACATTTGTTGCTAACTTACAATCAGATACTGAATATAACGATATTGTATTTGGCGGTACACGAAATATTTTTAACAACGTTTCAGTTGGAACAGGAACAGGCGATACATACGATGACGATCCTGCAGAAGCAACATTTAACATTACTCGAGCTAACAGAGAGTATGAACTAGTACTAAGTTTGCCAGGCAGAGGTTATGCAGTCGGTGATCAATTTGTAATTACAGGTGATAGACTTGACGGCGTAACTCCTGATAACGATATTACAATTACTGTATCTGAAGTATCAGATGATAGCTCATCTAGTATTGTAAACTATACCTTTGAAGGAAAAGGTAGACGCGGTCGTTGGATGACTGTTGCAAATCCTAACATAGCATCATACAGTGATGACGGTGTTAACTATACAAACGAGCTTTTAGGATTTTCAGGAGATTGGGTACGCATTGTTCCAGGACATGACAGATTTGTAGCGATTGCTAGAAACGACAATAGATGTTCATTTACATTTACAGGTGAAAGCTGGACTACTAGAGCACTTCCTACAACAGAGGATTGGATTGACGGCGCATATGGTAACGGCAGATTTGTAATTATTTCTCAAAGTTCAAATAACGTTTCTTATAGTGATGATGGATTAACCTGGAGTCTAACAGATATTCCAGATCAAGCATCAGGAGATTCGTCAACAGTTAAATGGGATCATGTAACATATGGTAACGGTAAATTTGTTGCAATATCAAGTAACTTTACTGATGTTGCTTATTCCTCAGATGGTATATCTTGGACAAGGGTTGAAGAAGCACTTGATCAAAATACTAACTGGGATATTGTTGGCTTAGAATACGGTAATAACAGATTCTTAGCACTATCAAGCAACGGCTTTGTTACATATAGTATAGATGCAGTAAATTGGTATCTAGCTGATAGAATATTCCCAGACGATGTAGATATTACATATCAAATATTTAATTTTACTAAATTAAGATTTAGTCAAGGTGTGTTTGCTGCTATTGGACAAAAATTTACAATGGATGAAATTGCAATTCAACTAAACGAAGACGATATTGATTTTATTTACACTACTGAATACGGAGTGCTATGGGAAAGACGTTTACTTGCTAGTGCAAAAAAATGGAGAGCACTTGGCGGAACTGGCGAATTAGAATCAAGACCTACATGGCAAGTTCTTGCTAATACGTCAAGCAGTGGAAGAAATAAACTTTACTTAGGAAAACAGGCACTACTAAGGGCTGATATTTTCCAAGGCAAATTCCAGTCAATGAAAATTTGGGATCCAGGTAGCGGATACGAAGATGACATGACTATAACTGTTACTGACACTCAGTATACTACTGAGGCAGAGTTTGAGCAAAGATTTGGTAATAACGTATTAGCACAGCCTGACTTTGTAAATAGAGGTGCAGGCTATAGAACATCTACATCGACTATTTCTATTACAGGTAATGGTTACGCTGATATTATTGAAGAATCAAATACGCTAACATTAGACGGTATTGGAATCATACCAGGTCCTGGTGTACAAATTAGAATCAACGGAATACTTGACGACACAACAGACGACCCAGACGATCTAAAACTTTATGTAGGTGTTACTGCAACTGATTTAGGCGACGATGGATCAGGAAATAATACTAGAACTGTAAGATTTAGTATTACACCTAGACTAAGAAACGAAAACAACTTAGCACACGGAACACAAGCAACACTAAGAAGAAGATATTCACAGTGTCGTATTTCAGGACACGACTTCCTAGACATTGGTACTGGTAACTTCTTAGAAACAAACTATCCTGAACTTTATGCAGGCGGCGCATATTTTACAAGTGCTCCGGAAAATGAAGTACAAGAATTAAACGGTGGACGAGTATTCTATGTAAGTACTGACCAAGATGGTAACTTTAGGGCAGGTGAGCTTTTTGCTGTTGAACAGGCAACTGGTATTGTTACTATTAGTGCAGAATTCTTTGACTTAGATGGTCTAAGTGAACTTGCACTTGGTGGTGTTAGACTTGGTGGTTCGGGTGCTGTCGTTAGAGAATTTTCAACAGACGCAACTATGTCAGAAGACTCAAACAATGTTGTTCCAACACAGAAAGCGATTGCAACATTCTTAGCAGATAGATTGTCCGTTGGCGGTGAAAACCTAGAGACAAACGCATTTGTTGCTGGTCGAGTTAGAGTTGGTACTGACGCAAACGTAATTGAAATGACAGACGATAGTTATTTGAACATTAATGTTCCAGTAACATTTGAAGGATCAGCAGGTGGTAATCCTGTAAGTATAGACGGAACAATAATAAGTCAAATGTTGTTCTTGAGAAACATTAATAATGAATTATAAGACAGTATTTGAGATATTGATAAATATATTATAACGGAGCGATAAGATGGCAGAATTTAAGTTAGGTAGAATTAGATTTGTTTGGAAAAACGATTGGGCTACCTCTACAGTTTATTATAAAGATGACGTAATAGCATATGGTGGTAGAATATACATCTGTGTTATAGGACACACTGCTGCGGCTGACTTTTTTACTGACTTAGATATTACACCTTCAAAATGGAACCTAATAAGTGATGGTCAAACTTGGAAAGGTGATTGGGCTCCACAAGAAAGATACAATCCTAACGATATTGTTCGTTATGGTCCTAGACTTTATATTTGTCAAGAAGTTCATACTAGTGCAGAAGACAGCACAACAGGCCTAGAAGCTGATTTAGATAAGTGGCAAGTATTTGCCGACGGCTTAGAATTTAAAGGTGACTGGACTGTAAGTACCGATTATCGTGTTAATGATACTGTTAAATATGGTGGTGCAACTTATGTTTGTACAGATGACCACACTTCAGCAGCAACAACAGCAGACGGACTAGAAGCAAATTCATCTAGTTGGACATTAATGAACCAAGGCTTTGACTGGAAGCAAGAATGGGTTGCAGGAACACGCTATAAAGTAAATGACGTTGTAAAGTTTGGTGGTACACTATGGATTGCAACACAATATCATACAGCAAGTGGAACATTTGGACTAGACAGTGCAAACTGGGAAAAGTTTGTAGAAGGTATTCAGTTTGAAGATAGATGGATACCAACAGCATTTTATCAGCCAGGCGACATTGTACGTTATGGCGGAAATCAATATATTGCTAAAACAGATAACAATGCAGTTAAGCCGCCAAGCAGCACTGCTGACTGGGATTTGTTTAGCTCAGGATTTAGATTCTTAGGCGACTGGAATGACGACTCTACAAACGAAGTTTATGAGCCGGGTGATGTTGTACGTTTAGGTGGATATACTTATAGATGTACAGTTGAACACTCTAACCAGCAACCGCCAAACACAGACTACTGGGAAAGAATGAACAGTGGCTTTGAATGGAAAGGCGAATGGTTAGATGACAGAGAATATTACGAAGGTGATGTTGTACGTTATGGTGACAACTCATATGTATGTATTCAAGGACACATATCAGAAGGTGATGACTATTCGTCACTAAGTTCAGGTGCGGAAGGATCTAGACCAGATTTAGCAGATAGTGGACAGTATTGGTCAGTTATGGCAATTGGTACTGAGACTAGTGTTCTCAATACTAAAGGCGACATGGTCTACTACAGTGGAACAGCCCCTACAAGATTACCAATTGGTCAAGACGGACAAATTCTTACAGTAAGCAAAGACGGAATTCCAAAATGGGAATTCTTAGGTAATGCAAATGATGTGTATTATGTTGCAGAACACGGACAAGATTTACCATCACCAATTTATGGTAAAAACTGGGATAGACCATTTAAGTCTATACGTTATGCAACAGAACAAATTGACAGAGGTGCAAAAGTACCGCAGGCAAGAGCTTTACTAGAATTAAATAGAAGATTTATTCAAAGAGAAATCGTTGAATGGACTAAGTTTCAATGTACAAATGGTAATGCACCATTTACAGTTAACTTTGATTTTGACACCGGAAAGTGTGAAAGAGATATGGGCTTTTTAATTGACGCATTTGTTTGGGACATGACACACGGTGGTAATGAACGTTCAAGAGAAGCGGCACTGGCTTATATTAATGCTCCAGCTACATCAGATTATCAAAATCAAAAAGCAGAAACTGTAGCAAGTATTAATTATGGCTTGACACTAATTGAAAAAGTATTAGCTCAAGAAGCACCAGATACTATCTATCAAGTTGAAAATGGTGACAATTCAACAGCAATAGTCGAACAATATTTTATATCGGCATACGGAAATCAAGCAACAGCTGAGTACGAGGGTACAATTTCAGGTACATCAACTGGAGCAGCAGATTCATCCCCAGCAGGATCGAGCGGAGGTAATAATGCATACGGAGGAGGCTACTAAAAATGGCAACAATTTTTGAGAATATCGCACAACTAGGAAAGATAGTTACAGATGCGATCACTGCAGGTGATACTAGTACGCTTCCTGAAAAGGCAGTAAGAACAACACTTGTTAGAGTTGCAACAGGATCTTATAAAGAAACATTACCTATTATGGTTCCAGCAGAATGTTGTGTTATGGGCGACGAACTTCGTGCAACTAACGTACAACCTAGAACGATTTATAATACTCCGGATCTAACACCAAAAACAGATTTTTGGTATTCTTATTCAGGAATGGATCATATGGAAAGTATTATTGGAGACATTGTAAGTGGTGTTGCAGTAACACCTACAACAGGTAATACTTTAGACCAAAATGTAAGCTGGCCTTATGCAGAAAATCCGCAATCTGTACAAGCAGTTACTGATCTAGCACGTAATATTAAACGTAGAGCTGATATTGGTCTTGGACTAAAACAAGAAGCTCGTAAAACACTTACACTTGCTAACGATATGGCAGTACCAGAAAACGGACATGCAAGAGATCTTATTTGGAGAAACGCAGAATTTTTAAAAGCTGAGGTAGTTGCTTATCTATCAGATCAATATCCGGATTTAGATTATAGCAGAACTAAGTGTAAACAAGACGTAGGATTTATTGTCGATGCACTTGCATACGATTTAACTTACGGTGGTAACTGGCAGACACAAAATGCAGGACTTGCGTACTTCAATGGTGCTTCAGGAACATTACAAATTGATAGTGAAGAAAAAACAGCAACACTAGCCGCTTATAACTATTTAAAAGCACTAATGCAAACAGTGCAACGTAACATTACAGTTACGCCGGTTTATCAAACAGATGTAGCACAAGTTACAGGTGTAGGCGGAACAGCAACACAATCAACTACAATTGGAACATTAATTGACGATATGATTGATATTGTTGACAATGGCCCAGGAAATTCAAGTATTTCTTATCCTTCACTAGTTGGTGTTGCATCAAATTTATTAACTGCGAGTACTGCTTGTGTTAACGAACTTCCGACTATTCAAGAAGAAACAATTGATTTTATTGCTAAAAACTTTGGTAGTTTTAAATATGATGCTGCTAAATGTCGTAGAGATTTAACAAACATTTTAGGCGATGTTGCATAT
>Ga0255777_10000151_pt1 | contig 60805 bp, 49 predicted proteins | sample 101ome_15_FD_179975 | JGI IMG/M metagenome (GOLD analysis project Ga0255777, IMG submission 179975) | Coastal salt marsh microbial communities from the Groves Creek Marsh, Skidaway Island, Georgia - 101402AT metaG (version 2) | ecosystem: Environmental > Aquatic > Marine > Intertidal zone >... | reverse complement strand
CATTGAATCATTGAATCATTGAATCATTGAATCATTGAATCATTGAATCATTGAATCATTGAATCATTGAATCATTCATTCCTCGCCTCGCCTCGTCTCGCGCGCGAGAGGGCGGCGACGCCGCGGCCGCCGAGCGCGAGGACGCGCGCGACGTCCTCGATCGATGGAGACGACGACGACGGCGGCGGCGGTGTTGGACGCCGTCGTCGCGGGGCGACGCGCGATTCGTGAGATTCGCGCGAGTCTCGAGACGACGACGGCGACGGCGACGGGACGTGGGTCGCGCGACGGGCGACGGAAGACGGCGCGGGCGCGAGAGGAGGCGCGCGACGCGTGCGCGCGGAAGATTCGTGAGGCGGTGCGCGAGGAATCGAGCGCGGCGCGGGCGAGCGCGGAGGAGGAACGAGACGTCTTGGCGGCGTGCGCGCGGGCGAACGACGCGGCGCGACGCGCGGGCGCGCGGGCGGTGACGGAGGCGGTGCGCGCGGGGGAACCGATGGTGAGTTTTCGAGCGATGCGCGAGGAGCGACGTGAGACGGTGGATGCGTTGCGGGCGCGCGCGCGGGAGGTGGGACGACGGGCGAGAGAGGCCGCGGCGAGGATGCCGCGGGACGTCGAGGACGTCGAAGGCGCGTGCGCGAGCGCCGAGGACGCGAGAGAGGCGTTCGCGAGAACGAGAGAGGCGGTGAGGGAGGCTATTGAACGCGAGAGAGAGGAACACGCGAGATCGGTTCGAGTGATGGGGGATCGAACGCGAGACGTGGAGGAGGTGATAGATAGAATCATAGAGACGCGCGTCGGCGTGCGGCGATGACGTGAATTGAAATGAAATGACACGACCGACGCGAGACGCGCGCGCGCGAGCTCACGCGTCGCGAACGACGACGCGTCGACTCGAGAACGCGACGGGTACCGCGCGCGAGCGAACGCGAATAGTCTACCGCCATGCGCGCGTGCGTCGCCGAACACGCCTCGCGAATCCTCGCCTCGGGGGCGGCGTGCGGCGCGGGACGTCGCTCTCGCGCGTCGACTCGAGACGTCTCGGCTCGACGGCGACGCGTCGAAGCGGACGAGGAAAACGGTCTCGAACGTCCTCGCGCGTCCACGATCGCGAGATTCGCTCGTAAACCGCAGCGTCTGAGCGCGAACAAGAAGCGCGCCAAGGAGGAAAAAGCAGCCGACAAGCGCCGACGACGCGAGCTCGAGCGACGACCGCCGCCGACGTCGGAGGACGATGCGCTTCGTGGACGCGTCAAGGATGCCGATCACGACGCGAGGCGGTGGTTGGGACAACACTTTCTCGTGGACGCCACCGTGGTGACGGACGCGGTGGAGGCGGCGCGTCTGCGCGCGGGGGATCGGGTGCTAGAAATCGGACCGGGCACAGGAAATCTGACGAACGAAATGTTAGCCCTCGGCGCGCGCGTGTTGGCGGTCGAGAAGGATAGAAATTTAGCGGAGAAACTGCGCGAGGGTTTGTGCGAGGAGTACGCGGAGACGTTTGAATTGGTGGAGGGTGATTTTTTAAAGTGGGACGGTTTGGCGGAGGCGTTCACGAGACGGATGCCAGACGAGCCGAGGGCCAAGGTTGTCGCGAACATTCCGTACAACATCACGACGGACGTTTTAAAGGTGTTGTTACCGATGGGTGAGACGTTCGAGGACATGATCTTCATGTTTCAGGAGGAGGTGGCGCAACGTTTGGTGAGAGACGACGCGGGCGGGGGCGACTATCGCGCAATGAGTGTGCGCGTGCACTATTATTCAAAACCCTATTACATTCGCCCGGTTTCGCGACACTGTTTTATGCCCCCTCCAAACGTGGAGTCGTGTCTGATCGGTTTTAAACCAAAGGAACCGCACGAACTCTTACCCCTCGAGGGCACGGAGAAACAGTTCTTCACCTTTGTCCAGGCATGTTTCGCGCAAAAGCGTAAAATGTTGCGCAACAATTTAAAGGCGGTGTGCACCGAAGACACGATGGATGGCGCATTTGAGATGCTCGATCGCGGCGCGAAAATTCGTCCACAGGAGCTGACGATGGAGGAGTACGTCAAGCTCTTTAATTTCGTCCGCGAGCGAGAGTCGGGGACGTCGAGCGAAACCGGCGAGACCGCGGAAACGACGACGTAGACGACATAGACGACGTGTGTGTGGTAGTGTATTCATGACAACTAAGATTTCAACCTTCTAAACGATCAACGGAGTAAGTGACTAAATCGCGCGCTCAAACGCGCGCTCGGACCGCGAACGCATTCGCGCCAACGTTCTGGGTATTCTCACATTTTTTATTTTTCCGACAGTGCCTTTTTCAAGATGAGCACCCCGTGCCAGATGCTCCACACCCACCCCACGAAGAAGACGAGACACATCAGCCACATGCACGCGAAACACTTGAGTCCCTCCATCGTCTTATCGGCGACGATGCACGCGACGAGGGTGCCGATGCCCGGGAAGAAGACGTTCAACAGCATGGCTGCGATGGCGACGTTTTTCCCCACCTTGACGATGGCATCTTCGTGCGTCTTCTTGACGAAATCAACGACGGCGGACATGATTGTCGTTTGGCGTGTGGCGCACGGCGCGTCGGTGCGTCGGTGCGTCCGTGTGTGATGCGACGACGATTGGAGGGGGGTGAATGAGTGAAAGAGTGAAAAGTGATGAAGACGAGTGAAAAAATATCTTTTTTTGCACACTTGCAGCACACTAAAGTACTCACTAACTCTACATAGACTGACGATTCGAGCTCACCCGAAGGTGTTGAGCGCACCCTGAGTCTGGTCGAGGAAGGCTTGGAGACGAGCCTTGGCGACGCGACTCGCCGCGGGTTTGTCCGAGTCGTCGTCGAGGAGCTCGTTTTCGCGAACGCTCGTCTCGCTCGCGGGCCCATCCCAAAATCCAAACGGCACGTCTCGGAGACGAGCATCTCGCGCGCGAAGGGCTTCGGTGAGACGGTTGGCGTCCTCGATCGTGACTTTCACGGGATCTCGATGATCGGTGGGCGTGAGAAGGACGCCTCCAGGTGGCGCCGCGGCGGCGTCTCTCGACAGCATCATCCTCACCAAGCTCGGCGTCGGAGGCGACGCGCGAGAGTCGTTTCCTCGGATCATCACCACTCCGCGCGCGGAGGCGAGGTTCAGATAGGCGTTGGACACGCTCACGCCCCAACAGTTGGCGCACGGCGCGCGCTCTTCGTCGCGCCCGCTCGTGGAGACATCTTGTGCCGAAGCCTCCTCCGTTCGGGCGCGGGCGTAGTCTGGAGGAAGCGCGATGGCCCAGATCGCGCGGTAAGGTTCTATCTTGGCGAAAAACGCGTCGCCCGTGAGGACGCGGCGAAGCGACATGTCGCGTCGCCCGTGAGGACGCGTGAAGTGGCGCTCGGGGTGTGGGCCCGGAGGGGGGCTGGTTCGTTGGCTACACTGCTATGCTTTGGTTTGCAAATTTCCACTAGTGCTCGCGTCGAGCTCAATCAATCTAACGGCGCCGCAACCTTACCTTCTCCGCCCAACATTTCCTTCTTGAGCGCGGCGATGCGCTTGGCGACCTCGGGGTCCTCCTCTGCGGCGTCGTCGGCGTCCTCAGCCTTGCGCTTTTTGTTCAACTTTTTCTCTACGTCGTCCGTGATCGGGGTGTTCCACCAGATTGGGCCTCCCATGATGCCGTCTCCTGAGCAGCACGAAATGCAACCAGTCTTGACGTTTGGCGTCAAGCGCTGTTGGGGAGCTCTGGAAGCCATGGGAACGCGACAGATGCTCGTCGTCCCAAAGTTTGTCGCCGACTTTTGTATGGACAGAAGCGAACACAAGTTTTCGTACCCAGGTTTGCGCCACTTGGAGATGAGCGCCTGATCGGCGATCTTCTCTCGGCACAAATAATCGTACAGCTCTCTTTTTAACGCCTTTCGCTTGTACATCAAGTCAAAGATGAAGCGATTCTTTTCCCAGTGAATTCTGTGAATTCTCCACGTCAACTCATTCTTTCTCTTCCCCTCGTGCTCCTCGTTCACGGCGTCCTTCATCTGGTTTTCAAAGTCCTCTATCGCCTGTTCTATCATCTCGAATCCCTCGGGCGGCGCCTTACCCTTCAGTCGTCGTCGAAACGACATGACGGTGCGCGTCGATAGGGTTGATTCCGCGAGGTTGTGCGCGGCGGCTCGACGTCTACGTTCGAGATGTACCGCGCGGGCGAGTCGAGAGGTGCGACGCCGTGGATCTAAGTCACGGCGCGACGACCGCGACGACAACGTTGGGCGCGCGCGTGCGACTGAGGATGTGCGTGTGTGGCGGGCAACTCTGTCACACGCGGCGGCTCGTGTCTAAAATTTTCCTTCATTTTACAAAATCTACTTTTCTACGCCGATGATGCGACCCGTGTCATCGCGTTGAAGCTTTGAATCATCGCCGCCGTCCGCAGCCCGCCAGGCGACGTCCAAGCTCGGTCGAACGGCTCGAAGTTTATTGACGAGTCCTTCCCAGTCGTCGTCTTGAGCGCCGGGATTCCCACCGATGACTAACGTTTGTAAATTCGGGAAAGTCTCCGCGTTTTCGAGAGCTTGAACGATCGCTCGGAGACCCTCTACCGTCAGTCCGACGGCGCCGAGATCGAGCAGTGTTACTGGACATCCCCGGGCCGAGTCAAAGATTTTGCCAACGCCGTCGTCCCCGAAGGCGTTGTCGAACAGAGAGACGGCCGACGAACCATTCAAGGCAAATCTCAGACTGCCAGCGGATGCACCGGTGAGACCGCACGATCCGAGATCAATGGATTCAGGCGCTCGAGATGCAAAAGCACCGTTTGCGAGCGTGGCGAGCCCGCTGTCTCCGAATGCGTTTCCGCGCAGGTTGACGTTCACAAATTTTGGGCTAGCACGCAAGAGACCATCGAGCGCCTCCACGTCTCGCGCTTCCTTGATCTCACACTGGACGAAATCAAACTCAAGAAAGTTTGTCGTTGACCCCGTTCCGAAACCTGAACCGCCAAAGCATGACTCTGCGCCACCATCTCCGAGCTTGACACTGCTCATTTCCAGTCTCTCTAAACTCGCCTTCGTTTGCGCCAGACCGGCACCGATTTCCCGCAGTCCCTCGGCTTCGACGGAACATCTCGTCAATCCCAGACGTTTGATGGATGAAGAATCCTTCAAAAAGTTCCCTAGAGCTCTCGCCGCGTTGGAATCAAGAGTATTATCCGTCAAGTCCAGCGTCTCGAGCGTGGCTCCAGACTTTGCGCCGGCAAAAACTGCCTCGTACCCGACGGCTCCGAAATTCTCATTCCTTCCTAGCCTGAGCTCTCGAACGCTACCGGACTGTTCCAAAACTTTCCCGATGGCGTTACCGCTCTCGTCTCGCACGCCTTTGTACTCTAAATCGATTTTTTCGATGGCCGCCGAGTGCGCCAGTCCCTTGAGCGCCTCGTCCAGAGCGCACCCTTCCTCGCCCGCATCCCCGAAAGATTCGTCTCCGATGCACAGCGACGCGATTGAGCTATTGATGGCGAAGCACTCCGCCCACGCTCGCGCGGCTCGCGACGTCACGCGATGTCCAGAGGCGTAAAACTCGCGAACGTGCTCATTTCCCTCCAACGCCTTTGCCGTGTCGATTTGTAAGTTCTCATCGAACGGACGCACGCGCAGGACGTGCACCGACGTGAGCGTGGCGTCGTTCTTTTCGATTCGCATCAGCCAAGACGGCTTATCGCCCTCCGGGGCGGGCTTTCCCCACGCCATTCGACGCGTCTCGTCGACCAACACGGCAGACAATGTCGCTTCGACGAGCGCTCTCGCGCGGTGCGCGCGCGGCGTTCGCCACGTTCGACGCAGCTCCGATGAGAACGTGTGGTCTCTCGTCGACACGCGCGCTCTCTCGCGCGCACAACACCACGTCGGCGTCGACGTCAACGAGCGAAGATGCGCCCATCGGTCAAGTCGATGCCAGGGAAAAGGCAAAGTTTGAGTCCGACGCCGCGCTTTGGTGGAACGAGGACGAGGGACCGTTCGCGGCGTTACACGCCATGAATCCCGTGCGCGTGCTGTTCATTCGAGACGCGTTGACGCGGCGGTTTGAGAAGGAGTTGGCTCAGAACCCGCCCTACGCGGCGCTGCGAGGGGTGAAGATTTTAGACGTCGGGTGCGGCGGGGGGATTTTAGCGGAGAGTTTAGCGAGATTAGGAGCGGATGTCACGGCGATCGATGCAGGGGCGGCGAACATCGCTATCGCTCGAGCGCACGCGGCGTTAGATCCCGACTTGGCGAAGAATTTGAGGTACGAGGCGGTGACCGCAGAGGAGCTCGCGTCTCGCGGTGAGACTTTCGACTGCGTGACGAGTTTAGAAGTGATCGAACACGTCACCGATCCGCTCGAATTCACGTTATCGCTCAGTAAACTCGTGAAGCCGAGCGGTTCGCTCTTCATCAGCACCATCAATCGCACGGCGAGGTCCTTTGCGATGGCTATATTAGCCGCCGAACGCGTTCTCGGCATCGTACCGCCGGGAACTCACCAATTCACAAAGTTTTTGACGCCCGGTGAGGTGGCGGTGATGGCGAGTCGGGCGGAGTGTGACATGAAAGAGCTTGCGGGGATGGTGTACGATCCTCTGCGCAACAAGTGGTCGCTTTCGTCGGACACCCAGATTAACTTTATAGCCCACTGCGTCAAGGAGACGCCTCCTTGACGCGAGTAGTCATGCATTTCTAACGTTTTAATCACAGCACTAGTCACGGCATTCGCACTACGGTATTACAAATCTACTATTTCGTTCCCTAGATCACATCACGGATCGCTATGCGGCTCAAGACCGCGTCCTCTAAGCTACCGAGCTCGAGCTCGTTTACGTGCACCTTGTACCACTTTCGCAGTGAAGCCTCATCCACCGCGGGCCGCGCGTCGAACGCCACGCAGTCCCCGCGCACGGCGTTCATGATTTTTTCCGCATCCTCATCCGTGGCGTCAAACTTACACACGACGAGCGCGTCCGATTTCTCGTCGCCCCCGAATCGACGAAACGCCTCGCTGATGTGCCCATTCGGCGACAGAGAAAACACCAACTCCGAGTGCACCGCTCGCGTCACCAGCGCCCCTCTCGCCCGCGCCACGATCGCTCGATACGCCGCCAGTTTCAAACACGCCATCCCGGCCACCGCGCGCGCGTTCATCACCGCGCAGTCCAACTCTCCCGACAGCAGCGCCGCCCGCACCTCCCCGGCGTTCGTCACGTTCGCGAACGTCCACACCGCGAGCCGCGCCTCTCTCGCGACGTCGCCCTCGCCGCAATAATCGAACGAGATCGTCTCCATCGCGCGTCCTCGCTCGCGCCTCGCTCGACCCGCGGACCGACGAATGACGACAACGACGACACTCCGCGGCGGGCGGGCGAGCGATCGAATTTGTCTCGACGACGTCCTTCATGACCGCGACGGACCCGACGAAACCGACGACGACGTCGTCGACCTCGCTCCGCGCGAGCGAATCGCTGCGCATCCTCCGCGATCACAAGTACTCGCTTCGAGACGTGCCCGCGCCGGACGAGCCCGCGAGCGTCCCCGGAGGCTCGGCGGATGCGCGAGCGCATTGCGAGCGCATCGCGGAGACGACCGACGAGGACGACGCGACGGACGCGCGCGCGGGGTCGACGCCGCGCGCCGGGGTGAGATCAAACTCGGCGCCGTCCATGGGGACGGCCGAGGCGGGGGCGAGAGCGCTCGACGACGCCGAGAGACGTCAAGACGCGCGCGCGCCGAGCCCGACCGAGGAAGGCGCGAGCCGCGCGAGCGAACCGATTCCGAGAGTGCGCGTGCCGGCGCCCATCTCGAGCGGAGATTGGAGAGAGTTTCAAGACGCACAGGAGGCGCTCACGCGCGGGACCGGGGGCGAGGTTCGACGCGTCGGCGCCGAGCTCAGGGACAAGAGAGCGCCGTCACTGGAGCATGTCCTATAGTGTACTAGATTCTAGCCCATGTAATGTGCGAATGGTGTATGTGTACTCGAGGCGACGAGACGCGCTCGCGCGCGGTGTCGCGAGGTATCGCGCGAGGACGTCGTCCGCACAACCGAACTCGCGGCGCACGTCGACGAGGGGTGGGTGCGATCGAAGGTCGTCCCCGAGACCGCGTTCGAGCGCGCGCATTCACCGAAGCGGGTCTCGCGTCAGCGCGATCGCGCGCGTGGAAATTCGAAGCCCTCGATCGACATCATGAGCGCTGAAGACGAGGCGGTGGCCGGGGTTCCGGCGTCGTCCATGCTTTTTGCGGTGCACAAGCACTTGCAAACGCGATGCGCGGCGAAGACTTCGGCGTTTTTGGCGTGTAAGAAGCAAGATCAAGATCCGGAGAAGTGCTTGAAGCAAGGCGCGGCGATGACGGGTTGTTTGGTAGAGGTGCTGCGGGACTTGAAGGCGACGTGCGGGGACGAGCTGAACGGATACGCGGCGTGTCTGGATTATCGCAGCAATAACTTTGAGAAATGTCGAGCGGAACAGGAGGCGTTTGAGACGAAGTGTTCACTCAAGTGATGTAATTGAATATTAGCGGCTAGGAAATCAAAACGTTTTCGCAATATCCTATTCTTTGACGACGCGGGCACCGCCGGACTCTATCTTGACAGACCGCAATGGTCGTCGAACGATGGAAACACACTGGATGACGTCGCCCATGCGGATATCGACCACATCGGCGAGTGATATTCCGCAATCGTTACCCTTACCGACGGAGTCAACCTCAAGGCGGTGGCGGCGAATCGACGAACAATCGAGAAGCTCTTCGTACAAACAAACCCCATCTCGAATCAATCGAAACTTCTCTCCGGCTTTTATGGCTCCTTGTCCCACCACGCAACCGGCGACGATGGTCGCGTTGTTGCCCTTGGTACCGGACATGTCAAATATCTGGACGACGTTCGCTTCACCCTCGATTTGCTCGTGTTCCTCCATCGGCGCTAAACCGGTGAGCATCTCGCCGACTTCGTCCAGTAGATGATAAATCACCCGATGTCGAACGATTCGAACACCTTTTTGTTTCGCTAATTTCGCGAGAGAATTCGGTGGTTCGCGTACATTAAAGCCGAGCACCGGCGCACCTATGGCGGCGCTCAGACTTATGTCGCTCTCGGTGATGGGTCCAACGCCCATGTAAACCACTTTCAGTCCCACGGCTTCTGATCCGAGCCCTAAAACAGCGTCTCGAACGGCCTCCGCCGTGCCTTGGACATCAGCCTTGACGATCACGTTCAAATGTCCGTGCTCTGCAGGATCCATCGCAGACTGCGCTTGCACCGGCGCGCTATCACCTCTCATCTGGGCTGCGCGTTGCGCTCGAGCTTCACTTATTCTCTTCGCCCTTGACTCGGACTCAACCATGGTGATGCTGTCTCCCGCGGACGGCACGCCTTTCAACCCGACGAGCTCAAAAGGTTCCGCGGGTCCCACGTCCTTGAGCTGTTCGGATTTGGCGTTGCGCAAACTTCTCACCTTGCCATATTGGTTACCTACAACGACGTGAGATCCAATTTTGAGAGTGCCGGAGCTGAGTAGACCGGTTGCCGTCGGACCTTGTCCTTTATCTAACTTTGCCTCTAACACAACACCATTAACTTTGCCCGTTAAGGATGCTTTCAAACCAAGAGAGTCTGCCTCGAGCACGAGGCATTCCTCAAGTTCAGATAGTCCCTGACCGGTGATGGCTGAGATGGGCACGCACTGCACGTTACCTCCGTACTCTTCTAATTCTATTCCCATGCTCGCGATCTCTCCTTTCACTCGCTCGGGTTGCGCATTTTCTCTGTCAATCTTTGTGAGCGCGACAACCATCGGTACGCCCGCCGCTTGGATGTGTGCCGCTGCCTCTCGCGTTTGCGGCATCACACCATCATCAGCGGCGACGACTAGAACGGCAACATCAGTCGCCGTGGCTCCACGCTGACGCATTGCGCTAAAAGCGGCGTGTCCGGGGGTGTCGAGAAAAGTTAGAGACCCATGTCCGCCGGGCAGCTCTACGACAAACGCGCCAATATGCTGGGTGATTCCTCCAGCCTCACCCGCCGCCACGGACGTCTTGCGCAACGAATCCAAGAGCGTAGTTTTCCCGTGATCGACGTGTCCCATCACCGCGATCACACCGCGACGTCGCACCACGTTTCCGGCGTCTGCGTTTGGATCCGGCGTCACGGATATGTCGACGTCGAGTTCCAACCCGACGAGTTCCATCACGTCCGTGGGCACCACATCTTCGCTTGAGGCGAGCGATTCCCCTAAATTACCCAAAACTGACTCTAAATCGCGAACTTCCATCTCCAAAACCTTCGCGAATTCCACTAAAGTTGATCCCTCCGCGACGTCAACCTTGCCTCCCGCCCGCGGACTCGTCAACGACCTCTGCTCTCCCACGTTCTCAACCTTTCTCTTCGCTCGCACCGTTCCTTTACCGACGACGGCGACTTTTCTGTACTTTGAAACTACCTCTCTCTGCTTGCTCCGTTTCTTACCGTCCTCGTCGCCCTCGTCCTCGACGCTCGTCAATTTCCTCCCCTTGTAACCAAACTGCGACTTCTTCTTCTTCCCCGAGTTGGCCGACGACACCTCGCCGTCCCCCCGTCGCGCCCGCGTCGCGCTCGTGAACATCGTTCTCGAGGACATCGCGCGCTCGACGCGCGCGCTCGACCCGTCTTCCCACCGCGCCCTTCGTCGATCGTCCTCGAATGCGAGCGTCCCCACCGAGCAAAGGCTGCGCGCCGTTCCCGTCCCCCTCGACGCGTCCGACGCCCCCCCGCGCGCGCCGACGACATCTCGCCAGACGTTTGCGCGCGTCGAGACGCCCTCCTCGGACGCCGCGCGCCACGCCCGCGCGAACGCGCGTCGAAACATCTCTCTCAGGAAAATCGACCCCGCGCGCCGGCGGACCGCGACCTCACCTCGCGACTCGCGTCGCGCTCGCCGTCGCTGCCGTCGTCGCGGGGAACGATGGCGCGCGCGCGCGTCGTCGACGTCGATGTCCTCGCTCGAGTCGCGACGACGACCGAGACGTCGCGCGCGAGGCGGCGTGTGAAGTCGTTGCGCGTGTCGTGTTCCACGACACGCCCGTCGACGACGGCGGTATCGACGCCTCGCGCGCGCGTCGAGCGTCGCGTCGACGACGGTCGCGAGGAGACTCGCGCGCACGGCGTCGATCTCGGCGACGGATGGAGGGAGCGCGCGGCGACGGGGTCGTTGGCGTCGTGCGCGTGGACGCTCGCGAGCTGCGGCGCGGCGAGCGCGGCGAGCGCGGCAAGCGGTAACGCGTTGGGGATGTTGAGCGGTGCGGGAGAATTGGAGAAGTACGCGATCGCGGCGTTGTTTTTTATCGCTGGCGTTGGATTGCCGGTGGGAATCTTGAAGGATGCCGCCGGTGACGTTCCGCTCAACGCGTTCACGCAGTCGTTCATATTCGTCTTCCCCGTCGCCTTGGCGGCGGCGGCGGTGCCGGAGTTGATATCCTCTGGATGGTTAGACGCGCAGACGGGTAACGGTTTATTCATATTAGCTGCGTTGCCGACGACAGTCGGCTCCGGCGTGGCGTTCACGCGATCGGCGGATGGGAATTTTAGCGCGGCGCTGTTGAATTCGCTCGCCTCGAATTTGATGGGCATCTTTCTCACGCCGGCGTTGATTCACGCCTATCTCGGCGCTGATTCGTCCGTGAATGCGATCGATTCGACTTCGAAATTACTTCTCGAGGCGTTCGTGCCCGTCGTCTTGGGAATGAGCACGCGTTTGATACCGGGCGTCGCGGAGCGAGCGGACGGTTCGCTCAAGGAACCGACAAAGAGACTCAGCGACGTCATCCTGGTAGGCATCGTCGGGAAAGCTTTCCTCACCGCCGAGCAGAGCGAAGCGGGGTCGCTTGATTTGACGTTTGCTTTTCACTTGATCTGCGTTTTATTGGCATTCATGGCCATTCACAAAGGTACGATCTGGCTCGCGGCGGCGAGCGTGCAGACGTTTGCTCGCCGAGACCGCGTCGCCGCGCTTTACATGGGTTCCCACAAAACCCTCGCGTTCGGGCTTCCACTCATCGCGACCACGTTCGAGGGCGATCCAAACTTGCCCGCATACTTGCTTCCTCTCGTTCTCTACCACCCGATGCAAATCCTCGTCTCTAGCGTCCTCGTCCCGGCGCTGCGGCGGTACGTCGCCGCCGAGCCTCACGTCGTCGACCCCTCGAAGGGTCGCTGACGTCCCCCGTCCGCGCACGAAGATCGCGATCGATCGAACGAACGGCGCGCTCACACGAAAGTAATGTAGAAATATAGCACTAAAAATTAATCGAATGTTAAATCGCGAGCCCTTCTCTCTTCTCTCTCCCTCTCTCTCCGCGTCCGCGCTCGACCGCGCGCCCTTCGCCCTGAAACCCTACGACGCCTCCATCGATCATCATCGTCCATCCATCGTCGTCCTCGACCCCGAACGAACGAATGTGTCCGACGAACGCGTCGTCTCGTCCACATCCGCGTCGCGCGCGTCCCTCACGCACTCGGCCACCGCGCACTCACTTGGACACCACCGTCATCACCGCCGGCACGCTCGCCGGGTCCACCTTTGGGTACTCGGTCGGCGTTCGCTTTCGCTGGCTCGGGCTGCTCTTCTTCGGGCGCGTGTCTCGGTGACCCTTGGTCGCCTTCTTGTTCGCGTGTCTCGCCGCACGGACGGTGAACGTCATCGGCTTCCCGATCGTCGCGAGCGCCATGATTGTTTGTTTACTCCGTGCGTCGAGAAATCCACGCGCATCGGTCCCGCCGGCGCGCGTTCGACCGCTCGACCGCCGTCGTCGTCTCGATGGGCGCGACGCCGACCGACACGTACCGATCGACTCGCGTTGGACCATCTCTGTGTCCCATGAAGAGACACACGCGCGGTCCTCTTCGATAAATACCATGATTGACGAGTCATAAATCTTCGATAACCCCCCCTCATGGTCGTCTAGGGTTGATGCACACCCCCCGGGCCGCGCGCGTTCGATCGAGATCGAGATTCGAATCGATCGATCTCGAGATCGACCCGATCGATCGACCGACCCGCGTCGATCGATCGACCCACCCGATCGATCGATTCGAATCTCGAGATCGACCCACGCACGTCGATCGCGATCTCGATCTCGAGGGGAAACGGATAGGACGGCGCGCGCGCGGTCGGTGAGATCGAGACCGTGGACGGGTGACGAACGGATGGGCGATGGGACGAGGACGAGGACGACGGTGCCGCACTCGCGGGCGCGGCGAACGAGGGTGGATTGAACCTTCGTGACGACGACGACGACGACGACGACGACCATGGCGTGTTCGCAGACGATGACGGCGCGCGTCGTGGGAACGACGACGACGACGACGACGACCGTGGGGAGGAGGACGAGACGCGGGAGGATGACGAAGACCCTCGCGCGAGGGCGACGGGGGGCGGTGACGCCGCGCGCGCAGGCGGTGTCGCAGGAGTACGCGATGAACGAGGAGGGAGTGTTGATGCCCACGGGGAAGTATTGCGTCAATCACGCGGAAACCGTGCGACGAAAGACGCGAACGGTGACCGTCGGGAACGTGAAGATTGGGAGCGAGCATCCGATCGTGAAGCAGACCATGACGACGTCGGACACGCGGGACGTCGAGGCGACGGTCGCGGAAGTGATTCGATGCGCGGATGCCGGCGCTGAAATGGTGCGAATCACCGTTCAGGGCATGCAAGAGGCCAAGGCGTGCAAGGAGATCAAGGAGACGCTCGTCGCGCGAGGGTACAACACGCCGCTCATCGCGGATATCCACTTCGCCCCGAAAGTCGCGATGACCGTCGCCGAGTGCTTCGACAAGATTCGCGTCAACCCGGGTAACTTTGCCGATGGTCGCAAGAAGTTCGAAGACATCTTGTACGAGACGGACGAGGAATACAACGCCGAGCTCGAGGAGATTGAAAAGATCTTTACGCCTCTCGTTTTGAAGTGCAAGGAGCGCGGCGTGGCGATGCGCATCGGTACCAACCACGGTTCTTTGTCCGCGCGCACGTTGTCCCGCTACGGTGACACCCCGATGGGTATGGTTGAATCAGCGTTCGAATTCGCTCGCATCTGCCGCAAGCACGACTACCACAACTTTGTGTTCTCCATGAAGGCTTCGAACCCTCTCGTCATGGTTCAAGCGTACCGTTTGCTTTCCCACGAAATGTACAAGCTCGGCTGGGATTATCCGCTTCACCTTGGCGTCACTGAAGCCGGTGAAGGTGAGGACGGTCGCATGAAGTCTTCCATCGGTATCGGTGCTCTCTTGCTCGATGGTCTCGGAGATACCATTCGCGTTTCTCTCACCGAAGCGTCCGAGCTTGAAATCGAGCCGTGCACTCGCTTGGCCAACCTTGGCATGAAGGCTTGCGCCGACAACATCGGTGTTGAGCAGTTCGATGAAACTGTTCGCGATTTCAAGACTTTCACCCGCCGATCTGGTGAACTTCCGGAGCAAAAGGATGGCGACGCCATCGATTTCCGCAACATTCTTCACCGCGATGGATCGGTGCTCGCCGCTGTCACCACCGCCCAGCTCGCGTCCGAAGATGGCTTCTACCGCGAATTGGGTACGAAGCTTGCTGTCGGTATGCCGCTGCGCGATATCGCTACGTGCGATTCCATTTTGCTCAGCGAAGTCCCCCCGGCTTCCGAGGAGAAGGCTCTCCGCTCCATTCGTCGCCTCCAAGAAATCGGTGTCGGTGTCATTGTCCCGGCTGCCGTCTTGAAGGCGACTCCGTTGGAGAACGCTATTGCCCTCGTCACCGCCGACGAAGTGGGTGAAGTGTTGCCGGCGGGTGCCGCTCGCAAGGCTGTCACCTTGAACGGTTTCGAGACGTCCGAGCAACTCAAGGCTGTCGCGGCTTCCGACGCCGTGATGGTTCTCATCAAGACCAAGGACGGTGAGTCTCGTCTCCATTCCTCTCGCCGCATCGCCGAAGAAATGGCCCAAGCTGGTGTCAACACGCCGGTCATTCACCACATGTACATGCCGACTGGCGACAAATCCGACATCGTCATCCAATCGGGCTCCCAAGTGGGCGGCTTGCTCTGCGACGGCTTCGGGGACGGCGTCTTGATTCAGTACGCTGGTTCTGACAAGAGCATCACGTTGGACTTCCTTCGTACCACTTCTTTCGGCTTGCTCCAAGGTTCTCGTATGCGTAACACGAAGACTGAATACGTTTCTTGCCCGTCGTGCGGTCGTACCCTCTTCGATTTGCAAGAAGTCACCGCCCAAATCCAAGAAAAGACTGGTCACTTGCCGGGTGTGGCCATCGCTGTGATGGGTTGCATTGTCAACGGTCCTGGTGAAATGGCTGACGCTGATTTCGGCTACGTTGGTGGTGCTCCGGGTAAGATTGATTTGTACGTCGGTAAGGAGGTTGTCAAGCGCGGTATCGCCATGGAAACGGCTTGCGATGAGCTCATTCAACTCATCAAGGATAACGACCGATGGATCGAGAAGGAAGAGGAGGAGGAAGCTGTCGCCGCCTAAATTTCCTACGCCGAAGGCATGGACGATGTCCAGACGTATCGTTGGACGGTGACTCGCGTTTTCGCCAGCGCCGCCCCTTTCTTGTTCAAAACTTGGAGTGGAAGGGAACTCGAAAAAAAAGTAGCTCGCATGTTTAATATACAGTCGATTCTTCGAATAACTTCAATTAATGGATGATTACAACACGCAGGACACTCGGAACAAATAGAACTCTCTTCTACTACCGTTAACGGCGCCACTCATTAAATTTTATCCAGCGCTTGCGAAATGTCAGCCTCAATGTCCGCATAATCCTCGATACCAGTCGAGAAGCGAACGAGATTGTCCTTGATGCCAATTTCAGCGCGCTTCTCGGGACCTTGGTCCCAATAAGAGACGACGGTCGGTTGCTCAATCAACGACTCGACACCACCCAAGGACGGCGCGATGTACGGAAGTTCACAACTGTCAATGAACTTCGCAGTTGCCCAAAGATCTCCCTTCACCTCGAAAGAAACAACCCCACCGAAACCCTTCATGTACTTCTTCGCAACCTCGTGATCGGGGTGGCTTGGCAACCCAGGGTAGTGAACCCGGTCGATCTTCGGATGCGCTTCAAGAAATTTGGCGATGCGCATCGCGCTGTCGTTGTGACGCTCAACACGAAGAGACAAAGTCTTCAAGCCACGCAGAACGAGGTAAGCGGCGTGTGGATCGATGACACCACCGAGGATATTATGAAAATGTCTGCAAGCCGCAACCGGTTCCTTCTTACCGACGATGACACCAGCGAGTACGTCATTATGACCGCCCATGAACTTCGACGCGCTGTGAATCACCAAATCCGCGCCAAAGTCGAGAGCGCGGGAGTTGCACGGAGTCGCAAACGTGCCGTCAATGCACACGAGGCAGCCAGTCGGCTTGCACAGCTTGACAATGCGCTCGATATCGACACATCGCAGGTAAGGATTCGTCGGAGACTCAGAAAAGTACAGAGAGCACTTGTTCTCCTTCAACGCCTTCTCGAGACCATCGTAGTCGGACGGATCCAAAACTGTGCAGGTGATTCCCATCTTCGGCAAGAAAGTTTGAATAAATTGCCGCGTACGTCTGTAGCAATCCGTGGTAGTGACGATGTGGCCACCCGCCGGAACGAGCGCAAGCAACATGGTCGTCGCCGTGCACATTCCAGATGCGCTCAATAAAGCGTCTTCCCCACCCTCAAGCTGGCGAATCTTCTCTTCGCACGCCTTGGTCGTCGGGTTACCGTATCGACCGTACTCAAAGCTCCCATAGCGTCCTTCTTGGTACGCGATCAACTCTTCAGTGTCCTTGAAATGATAAGTCGACGTGCAGACAATCGGAGTCGTCAGCGAGTCCGAAACCTTCGGTCGACCCTCCTTGCGCTCACCTGCTCGCGGAAAACACTCGATAGCTCCATGGTCAGTCTTTATCCGCATACGACCCGCGCGAGTGATGAATAACGTCACATGTCGAGTACGAGCGAGTGATTCGACGCGATGACGCACCATTCTGGACGCACTGCGTCGAGTCGCCCCAGCTGTTAGCCCCGCCCTCGGCTCGAGGAGTCACCCCATGGCGAACCTTGCGCGTCTCTTTCTTAGCCGACGCGAGTCTGACCGCCACCGTCGCGCGAGAACTCAAGCCCAAGCTCATCTCGCTGCATTCACGAGCGAAGCAGCAACCTCCCTATGGTCAGTCGACGCGTTCGACAGCGCTTCCCGCGTTTCACCGATGGGTCTCAGGTACGCGCGATCGCGGTCGCGACCCGGCGCGGTGTCTCTTCCGCGATGGACGAGACTCCTCGATCACGTGTCGAGGATGACGTTAAACGCGACCGAATAAGCCCACGAGCGCGTTCGATGGACGTGGTTCGAGCTCACGCGCACGCACCCCGTCGTCTCCGTTATGAGGCTGACGGAGCCCGGGACCGCCTGGAGTCAGGGCAACAATGCTTAGGTTCATGATTCATGTGTACCGGGTACACGGACGGACGCGTTTTGGGTTCTCTGAGTGAGTCGTCTTAGGCTTCGGGCAACGCGCTACGTTGTTATCTACATGTCAGTCGAACGTTTTCGTCGCTGATCGGCTAACTAAGCTATCTAGTGTGGAAAGTTCGAGTCGTGGACGAGCCTAACTCTCGGTGGCGGTCGCACTCGGGCAACCGTTGCGCAACGGTCCCTCTGCCGGCGGACAGTCTCTGTCGCACGACCCGAAGACGTACGTGGTCGTCGAACCGTCAAAGATTCTATTGTAGAAGATGTCTTGGCCCTCTTCGTAGGTCTTCGTGCACCTTTCCATACCTTGTAAGGCTGCGGGAGCAGAGAAACTGGGACATCGTTCACCGCCGTGGCTGAAACAGCCAATGTCAGACACCGTGGCGACATCGGACGTGTTTCCGAGCGGATACAGATAAAATCCAAACTGCTCTCCTGGAGCGAGCATGACGTCTACTTCGAACACACCGCATCTCACTTGAGTCATTTCCTTCGCGCGATCGAATAAAAAGTCGTTTGACATCGATTTCGAAGTCACGCGAGCTCCGACTTTTGAGCTTTCATAATCAAACGTCAAACCGCCAAGCGGGGCACACGCTGTGAGCAAGCTCAGGTGGACTGAGCCCGAAGGACCTGGCTCGGTCATTTCTAGGTCTTTATCTTCCCCGTACATGTACACGTCGCCCGTTCGTGTGGATCTACGCCTACGCTCCAGCGACGAAGTCCCGCGTTGTTCGTTGCCTTGTTCGTCGTAAGTGACGATTGGATCGCTTAACACATGAAACGCGGATGAGTTGTCGCTGTTTTGGAACGTGGGCTCACCCCGACTAGCTCTGAAATTTCCACCGCCGTGTTCCATCCTCCCTAACATAGAGCTGAGCGCCTCCCCCGCCTCGCGCCGGTCGTGAAGATCGCTAACACCAAATTTCGCGAGCGAACAGAGCACGAAGATTGTCATCCCGACGATGAACATCGGTCGAAACGTGGACGAAGACGTCGATGAGCGTGCCGTTGGACGTTCATCTGAGCCTCGTAGCAGCGGCGCGTCCTCGAAGACGGACATGAGTTGGTTGGACAACGAGGCGCGCTCGCCCTCCAACTTGTGGCGTCAGTGGTGTCCTCAGCGCGTCAACCCACGATCCTCGGGTCGGAGCGATCGACGGTGAAGGTGATGATGGATGCAAAATTATCGTGCCGAGTGCACTCTACAGCGGTTGAATACCCGAGCTCGCGCGTTGCGTCGAAAACCGGTCGAAGGGGAAGCCGACGTCATCGAAGCGTGGCCGGCACGAGGGCGGCAGCGGCGCGCGAGGCGGTGCGCGCGTCGGGTGATAAACAGCAAAAAGTGGTCGTGCTCGGTGGTACTGGTCGCGTGGGGAGTGCGGCGGCGGCAGCTTTACTGCGAGATACCGGAGAGAGTGTCGCAGTAGCTCTCGCGGGACGCTCGAGTGAAAGGTGGGGAGAAGCAAAGGGACGTCACAGAGAGCTCTCCGAGGCTACGTTCGTACAAGTGGATGTGAATGATAAAGCGAGCGTCGTGCGAGCGATCGAGGGCGCGGACTTGGTGATCAATACGGCCGGACCCTTTCAGAGGCGCGATAACTGCGCCGCGCTTGAGGCCGCGATAGATAGCGGCGTTAAGTACTTAGATGTCTGTGACGACTCGTCGTACGGAGCCAAGGCGAAGGCGTTGAACGAAAAAGCGAAAAATGCGAATATTTCTGCTATTACGTGTGCCGGGATATATCCGGGAGTCTCGAACCTGATGGCGCTCGACACCGCCGAAACGATGAAGGCGGAGTTCCGCTTGGATGAAGCAAACGCGGGTAAAGAACCCGAAGTTGAGTACGTTCTGTACAACTACTTCACAGCTGGATCAGGGGGCGTCGGAACAACCATATTGGCGACGAGTTTCTTACTTTGCGGCGAAGAGGTGGTGTGCTGGGAGAATGGGAAACGCATGGAATTGAAGCCGGCGTCTCAGAGAAAGGTCGTTGATTTCGGTCAAGGTGTCGGCAAACGAGAAGTCTTCCTTTACAACTTGCCAGAAGTTGCGTCGACTCGTGAGGCTCTCGGTGCTGAGACTGTGAAGGCACGTTTTGGAACCTCCCCGGGGCTGTGGAACGGTGCCATGGTCGCCATCGCCAATCTTGTCCCCAAGCCGTTGCTAGAGAATCAAGACGCCATGAAGACTTTGGCGGCCGCTTCTGCTCCCATAGTGCGTTCAGTCGATGCGATGGTTGGAGAGACAACTTCTATTCGTGTCGAAGTGAAGCTGAAGGACGGCAAACAGGCTGTTAGTTTATACACACACCCTCGTTTGAGTGAGTGCGTGGGCACGTGCACGGCGGCTTTCGCGTCTGCGATGTTAGAAGGCGAGTGTGCTCCGGGCGTCTGGTATCCAGAAGAGGCTGGTGCCATCGTAGATCGAAACAAATTGTTCGAGCGAGCGAAAAAAGGAACATCGGTTTTCTTGTTGAATCAAGCGCCGTGGATGGTGGAGTCAAAAGCCATCAACCTTGGCTTTGGCTTGTATTGGACGTAGTGAGCTCGAGCGAAGTGAATAAGCTTGTGTAGCAGTGCGCCGATCTTAGCAGTTTGTGTGTGAGGACTTTCAATACATATACTTTTAAAAAGCAATTCAATCGCTGGATTACATTCTCATTCTAATGTCGAAAGCAAACACAAAGATGGCCTTTGCTATCTACGCTGCAGCGGCAATTTTTGTCATCGCCTTGATAGCCTCACTGACAACAGTCGCCATCTGCAACCCTTCGTCCGCGCCTTGCGCCAAATGTCTATCCGCGTGACCCATTTTGATGAAAATCTCCGCCTTCACTATATCCGGGCAATCTGCATTAAGTAGGAAGTCGGAGAACTGGTCAAGAATTTTGAGTGCTGAAAAACCGTCTCGCAAAATATCCTCCATATGGTTCTGCGCCTCATCGAACTTACCCTGAAGGCATAAATCGTACAGCATCTTGATCTTCTCATCCGGAATGTATCCCGCCACCTCGACGATGGTGGCACCGCTAATTTTACCATCGCTCAGACGAGCCGCGCTCTGGAGCAATGTGATCGCTTTGCGCATGTCACCTCCGGAGTGCTTCGTGCACATCTCAAACACGTTGCCATCAATCTCTAAACCCTCCTGGTCGCTGATGTACCGTAATCGGACCGCCATCGTTTCTTGTTCGAGTGGTTTGAATCTAAATTTCGCGCATCGACTCGTGATGGGATCGATGATCTTGGTGACGTAGTTGCAAAGTAGAAAAAATCGCGTCACCTTTGAATACGTCTCCATCATCCTTCTGAGCGCCGATTGCGCGTCGTTCGTCATCGCGTCCGCCTCGTCTAAAATCAAAATCTTATACGGCGGAGACGGATATCCAGGAGCGGGCGCTCCGACCGCGAGAGACGCGAAGGTCTTGACCTTGTCTCGCACCACCGAGATGCCGCGCTCATCCGACGCATTCAACTCCTTCACCCGCGTCTTGACGAGTTCGGGACCGTACAGTTGTTTGCAGATGGCCAACGCGCACGTCGTTTTACCAGTCCCCGGCGGTCCGTAGAACAAGCAGTGCGGCATGTTTCCGGACGCCATCGCTTGTTCGAGCACGCGCACCACCTCTGCCTGGCTCGCCACATCTTTCACCACGCGTGGACGATACTTTTCCACCCACGGCGCGTGCGCCATCGCTTTCGGCACCGCCGCGGGCGTCGCATCCATCATTTCCGCGTCACCGCCCATGTCGCCGCGACCGAACGCCGCCGACTGCCGCCCGCCCGTCCCATCGACTCCGCGCATCGTCATCCATCATCCCACCATCGTCGGTTTTTCAAAAAAATTGAGCGCCGGGCTCGTCGCGCGCGGGGGTGGCCTGGGGGTAGGGTAGGGTTTAGTACATCTCCTAAAAAGAGGCATTATATGGGAGGGCGCTCGCACCGAAAGTCTCCCTCGCGCGCGCCGCTGCGTTCGTCGACGCCGAGCGCCAGTCGCGGCTAGGACGACGACGATGTGCGCGGCGATGCGAGCGTCCACCTCGAGAGCGTCGAGCGCGCCGCACGGGCGCGTGGACGGGTGGCGTCGAGGACGACATCATTCCGAGCGCGCGGGAAGGCGGGCGCCGCCTCCTCGAGCGAAAGTGGACGTGTGGACGGAGGTGACGCTCCCATTTGACGAGCGGGCGAGGGAGCGTTTCATGAGCGAGTACTGGCAGAAGAAACCTCTGCTCATTCGACAAGCCATCCCAGACTTTGAACCGCCGATGGATGGTGACGAAATCGCTGGGTTGGCGTGCGAAGAGGACGCGAGCGCGAGAATCTTCCTCAGAGAGGGCGACGACGATCGATCGTGGAGGAAGAAGATTGGACCGTTCGATGAAGAAGATTTAACGTCGTTACCGGAAGACAAACTTTGGAGCTTGATAGTGAACGACCTAGACGTGCAGGCTCAGCCTTTCGGGGACATGCTGGAACTGTTCAACTGTTTTCCACGCTGGAGAATTTCCGACATTCAGGCGAGCGTCTCCCCGGATGGTGGTGGCGTGGGACCACACTCCGACCACTTTGACGTTTTTCTCCTTCAAGCTGAGGGGGAGAAACTTTGGGCGGTGGCTGATAACGAAGAGTACTGGCCCGATAACGACGACGCGTTCGTACCCGAGTGTGAAATTCGTGTTCTCAACAACTTTGTCGAAGATGATTCCTTCACTTTAGTTCCAGGAGATATGCTCTATTTGCCTCCGAAAGTTGCACATAATGGCGTTGCCGTGAATTCAAAGCCAGGCGTGAGTGTAACGTTGAGCATCGGGTTTTTAGCTCCGACGACGGATGAACTCATTTTGTCTTACACGCAGCGCGTGTCTGAAAATCTGAAGGGTTCGCGGTGGTCCGATCCATGGTTGAAACCGGTCGAAGACGTCGGATCCATATCACCAGATTCTATATCATTTGCGTCAAACATTATCAAGCAAACTTTCCCCAAAAATGACGCTGAGGTTGCGCGGTGGTTTGGTTGTCACGTCACGGCGCGAACCGGTGAGGAAGAGGACGCAGAACAGACTGAAGTGAGTATCGAAGAGCTTTTAGATGCGTGGGAACACCAAGGATTAGTTCCAAGAGAAGACCTGCGTTTCGCCTTCGTGGATAATGTCGCTGACGGTAGCTTAGATAACGGATTGTTCTTTGCGAACGGCGAGTGTTGGGACATCTTCAGTCCAGCCGCTATGAAAACAGCGCAGGTGATCGCGAACCGTGGTGAATTGTACGAAGAAGACACTCAGACCGAGGAGTGCGATTTCGACGATGAAGCTTTAAAACTTGCTCTGACACTTTTTGAGCGAGGATATATTTATTTCCCAGACGAGGAAGAATAGCATTCTAAAAACAAATTATAGTTACATCGCGTCTCTACTTTTCTCTATACCTCTCCCCCATCCTCCGCGAGGCGCGTCACTGTACGAGGACGGGTCCATGGGATCCAAGGGCTCTGATTCTTGTTGAGGAGGAGGACGCGCGGCGACTTTCTTGGGTGCGCTGGGGCGACTCGGCGCGCTTTGTTGGCTCGACGGTCCAATTTTCTGTTCAATTTGCGCCGGCTTTGAATAGGACACCGTCGGAGGCTTCTTCTCTTCGACTTTTGCCTTCGACGCGAGGGCATCCGCTCGCTCGCGTTGCTGCCTTGTCATAAATTTATTTTCTACGACATCCAACGAACTCACGCCCGGAGGAGGCCTTCCCAAGATGCGGGAACAGTGCAAACAATACCCGTGCTCCTCGACCAATCCTCGCCCAAAGCCGCCGCAGCCCGCGCATCTCTTCATCCCCACCGCGGAGGCGGCATCCTTCGGTCTCTCCCACGACGTCTTCTGAGTGCTCTGATTATAAAAATACTCTCGTCCACTCCCAGGATCCGTCACTGCGGTCCATCCCGGAGGCAGCGGAGCGACGGGTTTCGGCGGCGGCGGCGGCGGCCGTCTCGTCTTCTCCATCACCGGTCGCTCCCACTGCGTCTTATTCAGCGTCTTGTTGTAGTAATACGTCTTCCCGTACGTTGGATCCACCTTGGATCTCCACCCCGGCGGCAGCGCGTCTTCCTCCCCACCATCGCTCGTCGACTCCCCACGCGCGCGTTTAATCAACGTCGTCGTCCCGTCCCCGTCCCCGTCCCCATCCGTCGGCACCTCGATCCCTCGCTTGGCCAATCGCGCGCGCAGGGCGTCGGGAATCTTCCCCATCGGTCCCACGCGTCTCACTAATCCTCGTGTCGCACACTCGCGTCCACGCACACCCACCGCATCGATCTTCACTCACTCATCACTTCCACTCTTCCAGTCACCGTCGAACGAACGAACAGTCCGCGAGTCTCGAGCGCGTAACGCTCAGAGGTCGTAACGGCTCGAGGGGGCGGGGGACGAGGAGGCGGAGGGCGAGAGAGAGAGAGAGCGAGTCGCGCGAGAGAGTATCGAGAGAGTATCGAGAGAGACGCGTTCGAGGCGAGCGCGGTGCGAGGGCGACGACGACGACGCGAGCGAGCGAGCGGACAGAGTCATCATCACATCATCATCATCCAGTCCGTGCTCGTCTCGTCTCGTTGGTTTGACTGGACGGACTCTCGGTGAAGAGAGGCGAGGACGAACGATGGCGACCGAGGAGAGGGAGTTTGAAACGTCGAGTGATTTCGATGGGGTGCGAATGAAGTATTTCAAGGAGCGGGCGCGCGAGGCGCTGGTGAGTGGGAATCATAAGGAGGCGTACTCGACGTACACAAAGTGTCTGGAAGAGTTGCGTCCGAGGAACTCGAGCGAGCGGTGTAAACTACTGTGTAATCGCTCGATGGCGTACGCGAAATCTTCGAATTTCAAGGCTGCGTTGGAAGACGGAGAGTCAGCCATCGCCGCGATGCCGTCTTTTTCCAAGGCTTGGTGGAGAAAAGCAACCGCGCACGTCGGTCTACGCCAGTTCCCAGAGGCCCTCGCGGCGTACAAGCAATCGCTCGAACTTCAACCCGACAGCGATGACGTCGTCGCGAGTGAGCATCTCAAGATTATGAATCGTACCGTCTTGTCTTTCACTCGCGAGCAGTTGGCTGATTGGATCCTGGAGAATTTGAAAGACATGGAGACGCGAGAACTGATTCAACCCGCGCACCTCGAAAATGTCACGTCTCTGGAGATGCGAGAAGGGATGTTTTGCCAAATCAAAGCTATCGGCGAGATTAGTGAAAAGCCGGGAGACTACTATCATTTCGTTCAGCACTGGAACATTCACGGCATGAGCACGGCTATGGCGTACGTGCAGCGGGCGAGTATGTACCGGCACGCAATGTGTTTCAAGCAAGCCAGAGCCGACGCGGCGATGGCGCTCACTTTGTTGCAAGAAGATCCCTCATCATCTCTCAAAGACGGTGAAATGGCGTTCACGCATCGTGCTGATGACTTTTCTCCAGTCAAAGAAAGTCAAGTTAAGACGAAAGCTTGGGCGTGGTACGAAATGGGCATGGCGTGCAAGGAGGATGGCACGACTGGCGATGCAAACGCAGTCTCGGCCGCGAAGTGTTTTGCAGCCATCTCAGAGGAGAAGACCGAATACCCTTTGTTCACCAACGCATTCCAACTAATGTGTGACAGCATGACGAACGTCGAGGCTAGTAAACTCTTGAGCGCGGTGAACGATCAGTTTAGTGTCACTGAATTTGGGTTGCAAGCGGTGCCGAAAGGCGGCAAGACGTACTTGGTCTCCGTCTCAGCTGTCTTCCCTCACGCTTCTCTCGTCAAGTTCAACTTCAAGGTTCGGGAATCATTCCGTCAAAGTATTGCAGACGGTGCAGAAGTCAAGAGGGAGAAGGTTCTGCTTGAAAACGTGCAAGGTAAAGGGGAGAAAGGTGTGGTGCTCTCGTACCAAATTCTCACTGGAGAGGATAAATTAAAATCCGAGGTTCGTATTATTAAAATTCACCATGGACATCCTTTGATGATTTAAGCGCAGAAACTTGTTGAAAGAATTTCCAACAAAGATTTAAACCTCCTAGGAGGTTCTGAATTCACATCAGCCATGGGAAGCCCGAGCGATGTGACGAGTGAGTTTAATTAATTAATTAATTCCAAACCGAATTTAATAATGGTTTGAACAGGTGCAATGAAGGAACTGCAGTCGGAAGATTTAGTGGACCGCGTCAGCAGCTTACAGGGAATAATTCTGAACACCTTGAAGAGTGGCAAAGAGATTGTGGTGGCATCACGACCTCCCAAAGATATGGAACTGCCATACCGCACGTACAAATTAGTTTACACAGATGGTTCTCCCGTAGAAAGAGTGAACAAAGGTCCCTATCAAATGTCACAATTACATTACAGCGCGCAAGGAATGCACAAGCGTGAAGTTTGGGTCGAAATGATGGTGAGTGCACGAGGAAAAAATATTTTAATTTGAGTAGCAATTTATTAATTCTGCGCACAGGACAAGTCATGCAGATGGCGCCAGAGCTCATCTGAGGTTGCGATACAGGCGCTCCAAGTGCCCAAAGATGCAAAGAAGCAAGATCTGGACGTTTGCATCACGTCTTCGACGATAAGAGTGTCGTGTCGCAAATCTGGGAGAACATATCTCGAGGTGAATTAAATTAATTAATTCCATCTCAAATCATTAATTTGATTTCGTCACACACAGGGTGAGTTATTTCGTGAAATAATTCCGGAGGAGTCCGCGTGGGTACATCTCGGTACGTGACAAATTGCATTAGTTTTGTCGTCTGTCTTCATTATTAAATCAAATTACTTCGTTTAGGAGGAGAAAATGACGATGGTTTCATGCTGTATTTGAAAAAGATGAACTTGGAGCTGTTCAAGAAGAAGCGAGCTCAAGCGACCGACAGCTGGTGGGATCGGTTATTCATGGTTCACGGAGACATTCGTTTCGACGACTACGACAAGGATCTCACAGACCTTCCCACCCCAGTCGCTGAAGTGCGTAACTTAGTAACACTTGTCGTTGCTGGTCGCGTTCAAGTTTCTCGTCGACTGACTTTATGTACCATCCCATCCCCGCAGGCGATTACGGCAATCGAAGCCGAGTCAGATGCTAAGTCTATGATCGATGATGGAGAACACAACGAGCGCGAGTCTGCACACGCGAGGAACGACGTGCGGAAGCGCAACAGGCAGGTGCGTTTGGCTGAGCTTCGAGGTGGCAAGTACCTGTCTTGGGTGGAGCTCAACCGGCGCAACCCAGCACCGAATCCACTCGCTAAACCGCAAGAAAGTACCTAAAAACACGTAATGCTCTTCATTTATCGCACGACCCGGTGTTAAATAGCGCGCGTCGCAAACTTTGCAATTTTAAAGTCCACTCACCTATCAGACGACGTCAGACATTTCAAATGCCCGCACCCCCCAGATGTTCAAAAGTGAAGATTTCATACGCTTTTGATCGTCCAAAGCCAATTCCAGTACGCCTTTGTGGGATTCACACCATACCTGGCGGAAGGATCCGCCATGATCGCGATAATTCGCTCAATGAATCCGAAATGACTTGTGGGTTCCTGAACCTTTGAGGTGCGCATAAACGGATGTTCGCGTATGAAAAGTGTGGCTGTCGCAAGTATCGATACGAGCATACAAATAGTTGAAATAGAGAAAAACATCGACAAGCATAGTAAAATACTTTTCAAATCGAACACATTCACATCTTCTCCGAAAAGATAGCTGCAGAGCATGGTGTTGAAGCCCAAAATAGTTGACTGCCAGACCATGCGATAACCAACAGTCCAGCACCACGCCTTCATGAAGCACCCCTTGCAGCATGGACTGATCGTAGCGAACAGAAAATTACCTCGGTACTTGATGAGTGTATCTAATTGAACTCTTCCGAGCCTAGGCTTGCTGGTATTTTCGCTAGCTTGCATCGCGAGCCTGTATTCAAGTATCGAGTCACCGACAATATTGTGTAAAATCGGTGGATCTCCCTATGAGAAACAAGAAATCAAGCATGTTCGAATGGGATGAAAGATGACTTACGTGATAGTATCCATCGCGAGATACGATGGACAGGCAGATTGGGCAGGTTCCGTGCGCTTCTTTTCCAGTGAATGGACAGGTAATTTTGGACTTGGTATCCACTGTCTTGTTTTCGTGCAGATCTGAGTTGTTTCGCCACGGTCTCTCGTCAAAGGCGGCCCGAATCGTTCCATACCTGTCGGTTTCGAGTAGACAAAACCACGTCACACTGAAAACCATCATAAACGACGCGACTAAGAGGGTCCACCACTCTAAACGTTTGGGCTTCAGTACCGGTTTGACTTTTTGGAAGTCAACGACACACCGCAAAATTTGTATAAAGCTGTGCTCTTTGGCGCAGCTACAGCCGCAGCTAAAGCGCCAGTCGCACTGATAGGGACTAGAAACTTCACACGTAATGCATTCATGATACCGAATGGCTGAATCAGCAGTTGCATGACCGTCATGGCGAGATGACTTATGGGGACGACTTCCCATTGTATTTCAAAATAGCTATTTTTCTACTTCTCCATCTCCTCAACCCATTCTGGGTTCTTCTTCAAAATGACCACACCCTCTAAGCAGTTGGTCAATGGAATGTATTTTTCACTTGCTAACTCCGCGCGATCACCAACTGAAAGAAGCACGGGGGTATTGTGGGTTTGAAAGCCGGTAATAGTCTTGGGTCGGCCAGCTTGTCCGACGACGTCAACTGCTTGACCGACTCGCACAGACACTGGCAGCGGGTCTCCTTGCTCATCCACGGTCATGAGCATACGTGGCTGGGCAGCAACGAACAAGTAATAAAGCATGTAGTGATGCTTGCCCAATATGGTATCTTTCATATCCAATCCAGCAAAGGCCGTGATGATCAAACCGGCGAGCGCAACGTTTGACACCAAAGTCCGATCAGAGTGCGCTGGTGAAAGTGTCAGCAAGCCTTTTCCCATGTGCACAAGACCCTGAGCCACACGAACGAGGAACAAGCACGACGGTTCCTTGTAGTAGTAGCTACTGAGTTGGCGCAACTGAGAAGCTAAGCGTGCGTTGTTCGTCCCGGCGCCAACGATACCCAAGGCGAGGCAGGCCGCCTGCGCAACCTCCTCGTTGCTATCGTGGCTCAGTCGACCAAGTAAATCAGTAATGTCAAGCTTAGGGTTCGACGTGTGCAATAACGCGAACGCAAGAGGCACCGCTTTCTTGACAGCTGGATCACCGTATTGGATAAGATGATCATACGCACGAATTGCCATGTCGGCTCCAAGCTCCTCACCCATGGCAACGAGAGCGATGCCAAGCACGGCAACACTTTGAGGATGGGCGATCCACTCATTGTCCTCTTCGACTTCTGGATGCTCGCCACACTTTGCCAATAATGACTGCACCTTCAAAACATTACCGCTACCGGCGTATGCGCATACGTCCAACACCGTTTGTAAGTATTCACTGATGCGAGGGGGAAGTGTCTTCGCCACCTCCAACGTTGCTTCCACCTCTGCTTGACGCTGCAGGAATAGTAAACCTAAGCCAAGGCACAAGAAATGCACGAAACTGTTCTCATGATCCTTTTCCGGTCGCATCATCAACGTTTGAACGATCGTGGACACGGATTCTTCATGACAAGTTCCACAGAAGACCAGGCCCAGCGAAAGAGCCGCGAACGCAACGACCTCCAGAGGGGCAGTATCGTCGTGTATGACTTCAGTCAGAAGCTCAGAAACTTCTTCCTTCTGCGTACCCGCATACGCCAAACCAAGTCCCATGATGGCACCAATTCTAACAGCAGGATTCTCCTTCGTTACACTCTCGTACAACAAACCATAAGCAGGGTCACAGTCGTTGCGTACGTTGGTGTTGATCAACCCGACAGCGAGTAATCCACCGGCGACAATGTTCGGTTCTTCACTGTAAAGGTAAGCATCCACTTGTGGAAGACCGCCTTCGACATCCCAAAGCAAGATGGAGCCAAGGCTGGCCGCCGCCGACATTTTGCCATGATCCTTGTTCTTGAAAATCCAACTAACGTTTGAAGTGCTTCCATCAGCCGCTTCGGTGGATGTCAGAAGCTTATCTTGACCGAATCCAGCGTTTACAAACGCATTGACAAAAGTAGCAGCAAGATTGGCGCGGGCACTATCCACGGCTGCGCCAGATGGTGCGCGTACTTCCATCAAGTGAGACTTGTAGATGTCCTCAGGTAACTTGGGTTCCATCACATCTAGATCGCGCGCCAAAGTGAGATAGTTCTTTGTCAAATCCGAGTGACTCATGATGTCTTGTAACGTGTCCAAATGTTCTCCCTCAACCTCACACGGTCCCTCGTCGAGTTTCAGAGGATGACCATGGCGCGCCAACATGTAACAGAGTTGCTTTTTGATGGCCATGTCGGAGCAGGCGTTGAAAGTCTCCTCTATGATGCTTTGCTCGCACAACTTCAACGCAACGCGCATGGCGTCGGGCATCTTGCCAACTTTCATGAAGATGGAATGCGCCGTCTTTAAAACAATCGCATCTTCCGGTTCGGGCAAGTAATTTGCGCAGCTGAACAGGTACAAGCAAGTCCTAGCGTAGTTCGCGTCCGTGATGTTGCTGAGCAGCACGTCAAGCTTTTCCACCTCCAACAGCAAGTCAACTGCTTCAGGTTCGGCATTGTGCTCCATATGGAACGGCACAATCTCGAGAACTAAACCCATGAGATCCTCCACCGAAGCATTCTCACCGTCTTGCTCCATTCGTCGGTGGTACTCCGTGCCGATCTCTGCGGCGAGATTGCGAACGTACTCGTGTCCCCAGTTCCCGATATCCTCCTTCGAACCTAATAATCTGTACTTTAACGACTCAGGAATCTCACCAGCCACGGGAACGTTCGTCATCGACAGCAAGGAGATGATGTCAGCCAAAAGCAACTTGTTTTCCCCAGCCTTGAGTTTCTCGTACACATCCTTCAAGGTTTGTAAGTGAGGACGGAGAAACTTCAGCGGTTTCGGGACGGAGGTCATTGAGCTGTGCGCGCGAATAAATGATTTGAAATCGGTCAGTACGTGTATTCATTTTCTCGAACCGCTCGCCACCGGCGCGTTTCGCGCATTCATAAAGTTGATCGATCGCACCTGGTCGCTGTTCGGATCTCTCGTCTCATAGTTTCCAACGCCAACTTCGCCACGGCCGCCTTGGGATCGCTCGCTCGCATCACCATGAGCTCGAGATTCTCCTTCAACGCTGCGTCCTCCTCGCTCAACTCCACCTCGGGCTTTTTATCCTTCCCCTTGGCGCCGTCCTTGGTCTTGTCATCAACGACCCCATCGCCCTTCTTTCCGTCGTCATCCGACTTCTTCTTCGCAGCCGCGACGGCGTCGTCGGCCTTCTTTGTCACCATCGTGGGATTCAGAAGGGATCGATGCGCGGTCGAACCGAGCTTATTCGATTAGCCCCTCCGAGAGCGACGACGTGTGAGGTCGGGGAGGTCGTCCCGGGTCTCGATCTCGATTATTTCTCCTCTTGGCAATAATCAGAGTCAGAGCACAAATGTGCGCGTCGAACTGTGAATAGATTTGAAACCTTTCTGGCACTAAATGACGAGTTGAAAAATAATTACAATCGATGCTGCGACGAAGAAGTCGAACCTATGGCTGAGGAGCTAACTTTTATCGTTCTCGCGGGAATCGAGAGTCTTCTTCTTATGAGCGGCTACCGAGGTGTTTGACTTCATCAATTCCCGCAGAATCATGGTGGCGTAAGACGACGGAGGGAGAGTAAATTTGACCGTAACAGCACGCAGAGGGCCGTCTTCGATGTTCCGTTCCGTGATACCGTTCATTAGATCGAGATCTGTTAAAGTCAAATCCGCCTTTGGATCTGCGTAAGAAACCACTTTGTGCGATACATCAGACGGTTTGAGAAAACATCTTCGGTAGTCACCTGTAAACGCATTGATCGCAAATTCTCGCACTGCATGAACGTTCGCATTCAACTGAATACCATCTTCGTTCGCAAGATCTTGATAGATGTCACCCATGTTCTCCGGATACATTACTGCGTTGCCAGGAAGCGGCAGGACGACAAGGGCTGGATCAATGTTTCCTGAAGCAGCTTCGTCAGCAGAAACGACTCGAACTCTCGGCATTGAAACTCGACCAGTCATAGTTTCTTCTTCATCCACGATTTCACCATCCTCGAGTACCAAATCACCTTCCACGACAGTGTTCATGCCGTATTTGCGGACTCGCGCCGAAACGACGCGGTTGAACAAATATCCCTGATACGCGTGAATGTACATCATTCTGATCTGCTTTGGTATAGCAAGTAAGCATGATACCACGTCATTTGCACTCACTTTCGTCATACGCTCAACGATAGCACGCTCCGCGGCGCACCAACGCGGCAAAGCTTTCAGCATTTCAGCTGGGTCCTTATTCTGTTCCCAGGCAGCGCGCGCATCACCCACATCGGACCGCTCCCCTTCCCTCGGTAAGAGCAAAGCATCGATCGCTGCTTGCCAATTACCCCGTAGAAGTTCAATTCCGATTTTATGCGTCGCGTGCTTACCACCCGTTGTACCAAATCTCTGCAATCCAAAATAGTTGATGGTGCCGGAAGATTTTAGTGCATTCACCGCCGTCTCCACGTTCTGGGTGTCCGCCGCATCAACCCCTCTGATGGTTATCTCGAATTCGTTTCCTCGATGATCTCCGAATCCCAGCTGCTCGTCAACATACGAATAGTTTCCAATTTTGCAACCATACAGGACGAGCTTAGCCAGCCTCTTGGCTCGTATTCTGTGCACAGTCACGTGTTGCGTCGTCACGGCTCGCTTATCCTTGGTGCCGGCGATGCCCATCGACTTGAAGTTTATTTTCAAAGCGCGAGAAATCACGCTCAACATTTCGTGAGACTCTTTGTTCTCTTTGCAAAACACAAACCTCACGTGCTCTGGTACGCCCTCTGGCCAAAAATTACGCCCGGCCCGATGGTCTAATGCTTCTACGCGACTGCGCTTCTTTCCTCGCTTTTCAGCGTGATGCACGCGGACGCTGGATGGTGGTCTGGACAGGTTTTTCTCGGCTTCTTTCTTCGCCTCGACGGAAATTGCGATATTATCGGTCGGTAGGAAGAAGTGCCGCTTGAAGAACTGATGAATCTGCGTCCGTTTTACCTTGTCTGTCATCGGCGCGAGCACAAGCGGGTCCGGAAGCATGGCTCGGGAATCGAGCTTCTTCTGACTCGCCCTCGTGACTCCAGGAGTGGCCAAAAACTCCCGCAATCTCTGCGCGTCCTCAGCACCACACAGAGCTTCAAATTCTTTCATCGCTTCTTCATCTACCTGATCGTCGCCTTCGTCTTCCTCACTGTCGTCCACTTTGTCCTCGCTCAGTCCGCGTTCTTTCTCCATCGCAAGCACTCTCGCTTTCATCTCATCAAACTTTGCCCTTTCGCGAGCGTCGATGGGCACGTCGACCGCCGCGCTCAAATCATCCAATCGCACCGGCTTTCCGGTGTCCTTGTCGATCTCTCGCACGATAAAATCGCTGAAACGTTCCTTCAACACGCCGTCAAAGCCGGCGGCGGCGTTCGCGTACAGTTCAATCCCAGCGGTTTTCTCTTCGGCTGCATCACTCTCGCGCCAAGACGAGTCAACGCTCGCGTCCATGTCTCCTCGTGTATTTGCTTTCCTCTCAATGCTCACGCGCGCACCGTTGCATCGTCGACGGGCGCGTCGCCAACTCCGGCGGTTGGTTTCGGGCCGATGCTCTGGGAGCGGACGCGTGAGACCGAGGCGCGCGGTGCGATCGTGCGAGACATCACGTGATGTCTCACGCGGAGGATGCCCTGGAAAAAATCACCAGATCGCACGCGCGCGCGAGCACGCTCCGAGCGAGAGCGTTTTTCGTCGCTTGGAACGGGGTGCTCACGATGGCGTACGAAGGTTGGACGGAAGGTGTGGCGGGCTACAAGCGCGCGCTGAACGATCCAGACGTGGGACTTCAGGCGGAAGCGCACGGAAGCAAGTGGCCGAAAACGTCGCTCGCCTGTCTGCGCGATGGCGACCTGACGACGGAGGAGTTCAATATCTTGCGAACGTGCTGTGAAAAGTTTGCCGAAGCGGTGAAGGAGGTGCGCGTCGCACTGAACCGAGCAAAAGTCGTCGTTTTCGCATCGAGATGCTGCGAACGCCGATTGAGCGTGAGAACGTTAGAGATAACAAGTGACGATGGAGACGACGTAGACGCATCGGTGGTCTCGGAGGCAAATCGAGACATCGTTGAAGATATTTTGCGCGCCGGAAACGCAGCGAATTACATAGATGACGTGAATCGGCCCGGCCATCGCGCAAACCATTACGAAAATGGATCAGGCGTCACGCTCGTGGTGGATTGCGGTGAAACCATCGGTGATCTGGTAGATAATTTCAGAGCGGAGGTCGAAGCGCACCTTCCGGGTAGATATCGTTGGTTTGACACAAACTCGTTGCACATAACCATTCGCGGTTTGGTAAACTAGGTACTGCGAGGTACAGTAGCAGAATAGGAAGGAATTGTATTACACCGTATCAATATAGGAATCAGTTTCTTCGTCATAAGCGACGACGTTATCAGCAGCACGATTGACGTCGATCATCATCGGACCCCGCGCCATCCCTCGCTGCGTGGTAGATCCGTACGATCCAGCGTAGTCGGCGACTCCGAGTGCCATGCGTTGCAAAATGTCCCACTGCCACGTGGCAGCATTCGCCCCGGCTCCACCGAAGAGAGTAGCCGCCGGAGACGGCTGCTTCAGTTGAACGCTGAAAATTTCGGCACCGCCCGCGAGAAGATCGAGAAGCACATCGTCGGAGGTCTTGAGTTTGTCAACCAAATTTCGCGACAGCGCATCCTTGCCGAACCAAGTCTCCCCGGTGGCGACGTTCTCAATATCAAGAGCAGGTCTGTTTTCAGCCACGAAATCCTTGAAGAGGACCAAAACATCCTCGATATCCTTCTTAGACTTTGCCAAATCTTCTTTCGTGACTTTCTTCGTGGGAGTGAGAGTGCGCTTAAACTTGCCGGCGGTCACTGTTTGGAACTCGATGCCTTCTCTCAGTAAACGCTCGTAGACGTTCGGCTGCTCACTGATGACACCGATGGAACCGAGGACAGCAAATGGAGAGGCAACAATTTCATCGGCAACACAGGCCATCATGTAACCGCCAGAAGCAGCAACTTGTTCGACGCAGATCGTGAGCTTCAAGCCAGCATCCTTGATTCGCGTAAGCTGCGCCGCGGCGAGACCGTAGCCCGTCACCGTACCGCCTCCCGTGTTCAAACGCAACACCACTTCGTCACCACGTTCCTTTTTGGCAGAGCGCAGCAAACCGGTGACTTCTTCTCGAAGTTGTTCCGCTTGAGATGCCCGGACGTCCCCGAAAAAGTTCAGGACAAAAACGTGCTTCTTCTTAAGCTTGGAGTTTTCATCCGTTTCAGGGTTCAAGGCGAGCACGTCAGTATTCGTTTGCCATCCTGCGATCGCACGCGGATCAGAGAGTAACTTCATGAGGCTGTCGCGGCGCGATTTCGGCAAGGCGGCACCGACAGCTTGCAAATACGCATCCTCAGCGGAGGCGCGTTCCGCCGCCACTTTGCTCAGCTTCTTCGTTAACTTCGTCACCTTATCACCGCCGAAAGGATTTTTGAAACCACCCTTTTCACCTTCACCACCTTCTTCAGAGTCAGAAGATTCCTCTCCATCGCTCTTTGAACGCTTTCCGCCCGATTCGAGCGCCGCTGTTCGCATTTGAGCCAGCAACTGGTTCATTTGTTCCATCAAACGCTTATCAGTCATCGCCCACTTCTTATTGGCTTCAAAAATCGCATCGCGCTCGTCTTCAGAAAGAGAACCCAAGGCGGCGCCGAACTTTTTGCTGAAATCCATGCTCTTGCGTCGACGTTCGGCCTGGATTTCGCTCACCGTCGCCGCCTCGAATGACAACGAATACGAATCAAGCTTGTCGTTCATCCGCTTAATCTCCAAATAAGGCTCCGTGCGCGGCTTCGACCCCGCACCTCCGCCCTTAATAAACCCAAACGGGCCACTCTTTTCGCCCTTCGGTCCGCCGCGTCGCGACGCCGAGATGGCGAAGAACGCTCCCGCGGCCACTGTCACGGTGGGTATCCCCCAGGAGATGAGCGTCTTGAGCGTGTACAGAAATAATTCCTTCGCCTCGGGCGTGCTCATCGCGTTCGGTATCCACGCAAACAATCCAGCGACCCATCCCATCGCTCCCTGCGCGTCCATCGCCGCCAACGCCGGTTCCGCGCGCGTCGCCGCCAGCGCCGCCGCCAGCGCCACTAATCCAACGCGCGTCGCCGAGCCTCCCGTCCGACCCATCAGCGCGCTCGCCTCTTCACTTCTCACGCGAGTCCTCTCTTCAACGTCGCTCTCACTTCGCTTCCCGACCACCGCGACGACAATCGCGTCGCGTCTTCGCGTCGTCACCACCACCCGCGCGCGTCCACCTGTCGCCATCGTCATCGCCATCGTCATCTTTTTCATCGTCGTCGTCGCCTCGCTTCTCCTCGCGCTCGCGCGCGTCGACACCGCGCGCGACGTCGCGGACGTCGTCATCATCATCATCGCGCCCGTCCTATCGGCGACTCCGCGCTCGCTCACGCGTCGCGCTCTCCCGCCCGCGCGCGCTCGAAAAGGCACGCGCGCCCACGCCGCGACGTCAGTCATCGATCGACCGATCGAACGACGTTTCAACGTTCGGTTTCAATCTTCGCGGTCGGGTTCAACGTTCGGTTTCAACGCTCGACGCGTCGGTTTCGAGGAATCGGACAGTGGATGATGGATGGATGGGTGGCTGGCTGGATGGCGAGTCGTCGGCGCGCGGTGACGTCGTCTGAGGACGACGCGCGAGGGTGGCTGGACGATGTCGATGTCGTCGTCGATGCCGCCGACGGCGCGCGCGCGCGCGTTCGGTGACGTCGCGCGTTCGACGCGACCGTCGCGCGGTGGCCGAACGCGGGGCGACCGCGTCGCGGTGGCGCGCGCGCGAGGGCGCGGGACGGTGGCGAGCGTGTCGGCGCCGGCGTCGGCGGCGCCGCCGTTGGCGTACGAGATCGTGCAGGGCGCGCTCGTGCGATGGAGCGAGACGAAACCGAGCGGACCGCATCCACCGACGTGCGTGCTCGTGCACGGCATCTTGGGCTCGAGGAGAAACTTGCAGTCCTTCGCAAAGAAACTGGCGGAAAAGTTTCCTTCGTGGCAGTTTTTATTGGTAGATTTGAGAAATCACGGAGAGTCGAACGCGTTTGACGCCGCGAATAAGCCGACGGGGGCGAACACGGTGGAAAACGCGGCGAGAGACGTGTTGAGCGTGTTGAATCACTTGAAGATTTATCCTTACACGCTGATCGGACACTCCTTTGGCGGTAAGGTGGCGATGAGCATGGTGCATCAATTCGGACGCGTTTTACCGAGACCGGTTCAAGTGTGGGTTTTAGACACCGTGCCGGGAGACGTGTGGTGCGACGACGTCGGGGATCACCCTCGCGACACCATCAACTTTTGCATGACGCTGGAGAGACCAATAGACAGTCGAAGAGCGCTCGTGCAGTCTCTCACGGGGGCGGGATTCACGATAGAGGGGGCGCAATGGATGACGACGAATCTCAAGTCGGATGGTAACGGCAAGTTCGAGTGGACCTTCAACTTAGACGGCATCGCGGAGATGTACAAATCGTACGAGGCGTACGACTTGTGGCCGATGTTGGAGACGCAACCCGCCGGTTTGAGCCTAGACTTTGTTCAAGCGGAGAGATCGGCGTTCGTGTGGACCCCCGAAGATCTCGCGCGCATTCGCAACACCGGCGCGAGCGTGCACTTGTTGCGAAATTCTGCGCACTGGGTGCACATCGACAATCCAACGGGGCTCTTAGACATTCTCTCTCCGTCTTTTGAAAACATGGAGCGCAACTTTTCGCGTTAGCGTCGCGCATCGCTTGTAAGATTAAAACCAGACTATTCGCGCGCACAACCGACCGATCATCCATTCACGACGTCTTTTCTTGCGCTTTGCTTTATATTAACTTAACCTCCCAAACGCGTCCCGCGCTTGGTCAAGTCGAAGTCACCCGTATCCATCTCGGGCGGCGACGCGTCCCCGCTACACTCGATGGACTCACCATCGTCGGCGACGACGCACGCCTCGTCCAGATCGCTCACGTTCACCACCGTGTACGTCCCACTTTCGATCCCCTCGCACACGAGTTGACCCTCTTCTGTGAGTTCGCATCGCACCTCGCACCCGCGTTGTCTCTCGCTGTCGCACCTCGGCGCGTTTCCCTTGCCGTCGTTTCTCGTGCCCGACCACCACGCGCTCACCTCGTACGTCCCGCTCGGTATATCCTCCGCCACGAGCACGCCATCCTCTCGCATGACGCAGTTATACCCATCGTCCAACGAGCCCTCTCTCACCGCCCGCGTCAGCGCCGGTCCTCGTCCCCGCCTCATCTGCATCGTGCATCCACCTCGGCGCATTCGCATCCCCACACTCGTCGTCGTCGTCGTCGTCGTCATCGTTATCATCGAACGCGACATCATCACCATCGAATGCATCACACTCACCGTCGCGTCCTCCGCTCTATCGTCCGGCGTCTCTCGTCGCGCTCTGTCGTCCCTCGTCCCTCGCTCGCGCGTTCGATCGATCGATCGATCGCGCAATCCACGTCAGATTCATGGATCTTTGCACGATTTCCCCGACGGTTCGTTCGTTCGTTCGCGCGCGCGAAAATCCGCGATCGGGGGACGCCGAGAGGGTTTAGTGCAGGGGACTCGTTGGAGGTGTGTGACTGGTGAGATGAGTGATGAGTGATGATTCAGGAATGCGTCCCTTTCTGTGCGATGCACGGGCGACGGAAGACGCGGTCGTTGGAGACGGACGGCGCGGGAGGGCGCGACGCGGGCGCGCGCGCGGAGAGAGGCGAGGCGAGGCGAGGCGAGGGGAGGGACGAGCGTCGGTCGCGCGCGGGATGGCGTCGTCGAGCGCGTCGACGACGCGTAAGGTGCGAGTGGTCGTCGTCGGGGATTCCGGGGTGGGGAAGACGTCGCTCGCGCGATGGTTGGCGAGAGGGGCGCGAGGGACGACGGAGGAGGAGGACGAGGAGGAGGGAAGCGTCGGGGTGGGTGGATCGGCGTCGCGAACGAGCGGGTGTCGAGTGGAGGTCATCCTCGCGAACGGGGACGAGAGCGCGAGGTCGAACGGGGGCGGGGAGGAGGACGAGGAGGACGTCGCGCGGGCGCCGTACTTTGTCGAGCTGTGGGACGTCGGCGGACATAGGCAGTATAAGCGAGAGCGAGGGATATTTTACGATCAGATCAACGGGGTGATCATCGTGCACGACGCGTCGTCGAGAGCGAGCGGGGCTCGGTGCGAGGCGTGGGCGAGGGAGGTGGCGGCGAGAGGGTCGTTTTCCGCGCCGACGGAACGACCGGCGGAGACGTACGCGAACGCCGAATCGCCGTGCGTCATGTACGGATTCGGTGGGCTCCCGGTGCCTTGTTTGATTGTGGCGAATAAAATAGATTTAGAGGGGAGAGCCGGACGAAACGATGATTTCACCGCGGCGCGCGGATTTTTCGATAGAGTCTTCGACGTCTTCGGCAGAGGAGGCGATCGCGGGGATCCGATTCTTCCCGCCACTTTCGGTGACGTCGCGCGCGATGGATCGAAGTTTACGCATCGTCGGCAATCGTCCTTCGGGTCGAGCGCGCTCGCCAAGCTTCCTCCGGGTCGAGGCTTACGAACGTCCGTAGCGCTCGGTCGCGTCGAGTTGGATGTGGTGAACAATTTCTTCCGAGAGCTCGTTCACCGACGCTACGCCAAGTCAGTCGTCACGGCTGGTGCGTCGGCTCCCTTCGTCTCTGAACGATTGTTACATAGCGGAAGCGCGCCTTTCGTTGAAGACGATGAAGACGATTTGACGTGACTCGATGGTGAACCGCGCCGTCAGTCTGTTCCGTCGACCCGTCTGTTGTATAGTACTCTAGCGGCATTGTTAAATGAATTTACACATTGAAGCACACTGTTCACGCCTCTGTCGGTGTCGTGAACGAGAATTCGAGCGATAGGATTCCGCCACGCCCAGTCGTCTCGCCGACGCCTCTCCCGTCACAAACGAGAACACCGCATACGGCGACTCTCGATCGCGCCGAACATGTCGCGCGTCTCGACCGATTTTGCGACGGCGTCGACTGCGTCTCGCTCGTCGCCTCGGCCGTCGAGTCGACGCTCGCGTCGTGCGCTTCAGGCACGGCGCGTGACGTCGTCATCCACAGCCACGACCTCTGCCGCCGACGGTGTCGGATTCTCCGCCGCGGGATTCTTCTTTCCGTATCACGTCGGCGTTTGGGAAGAGCTCATCGACATCGGTGTCATGCGCAGCGAGGAGACGCCCTGCGCCGGCGCCTCTGCCGGGTCTCTCGTCGCAGCCTTACACGCTTGTGGCATGTCGCCCGAGGATGGAAAACGCATACTCTCGGATGTGCTCGCAGATTGTAGGAAGAATGGCGTGATCGGAAGAGTTGGCGGAGTGCTCGAGCGAATTTTGAGAAAAGAGCTCCCGTCTGACGCGCACGAACGGTGTTCTCGTGGGAATTTGTTCATATCAGTGTCTTCGCCGAGCGTCAAGTTTGGATCAGAGGAGGGTGCAACTTTCAGCTTGGAGGGGGAAATAATATCTGAGTTCGAGAGTTTTGATGACTTGATAGGTGCACTTTTGGCGTCGTGTCACATCCCATTGTACTGCGGATGGCCGGCGCGAAGATATCGGGGCAAGTGGTGCGTTGATGGTGGTTGGCACAATTTGACACCGACGCCTCAGGCGAGTGGTTGCATTCGGGTGTGCGCATTCCCGCTCCTCGATGCATGGCACAAAGCCGAACCGGGCGATGGTAAAGAAACCGGTGATTTCTTCGCTCAACAAGCGTCGTTTTGGTCGGATTGGGGTCATGATAACACGGCAGGTCTGCTCATAGCTCCAGATGCGGCTGGAGGAGAGCCGAGCTGGGATTACTCGGAAGCTATCCGGTACGCTCTGCTGCCGGGATCGAATGAGATTCTCGAAGAAATGGTGGTCATGGGACGGATGGATGCGAAACGCTGGGCCCAAGCCACCGGGCGCGCGAGTTCGTCGAATCGCGAATCATTAGAAATTGTTTAGAATTACAAGCTAGTAATCAAGCACGTCAACCATCTGCCCGAAAGAAGCGGCCGTCACGTCCTGTCTGAGTTCTAGTAAAGTGTCTGCGACGATGCTCGAGTATTGACCTTTCAAATTTTTCAGCAATCCCGACGCAACTGCGTCAATCATTCCCGTTAACTCGCTTCGAAGAAGGTGCGGTAGAGTGAAAGGAAGAGCGAGCACGCATTGCTCCACCGAAGCCAGCGCAAGTAACGAAGCCGCAGGTCCCCACGCAGTAGCGAGCACAGCCATGCATGGAATAGCATCATCATGCGCTAAGCCGATGGTCTCATGCAGCATCTGAGCGCGAAGCGCACTCGATGATGTTTGCAGGATACCCGCCGTAGCTTTCAGAGTCAACACTCGCGTCGATTTCGGCCAAGTAGCCAAAGATGTCAGTGTCTCTGAAGTCACTTGTCCTTTTTGAAACAAATGAGCGCACACTACTGGCTTGATGTCCAAAGGTAATAGCTTTAAGATTTCATTTCGCACGGCGGTGGAATGGAGATCTCTGACGCATGCGGACACTTGCGACAACATGTCCGTCTCGTCTAGGTTTAGGAGAGGTGTCAGCGCCTCCACTGCTGCCGAAGCGACCGCCCCTTCTGAAATCATTTTCAACCCTTTCCACACCGACACGACGCAGTCTTTTGGAGTGTTCGTCTGTTGCGCCATCCGAACGAATTGCCTGATTGTGTCCCGTCTGTTGTCCATTCCCAGCGCGCACGCGAACGGGATACTCTGCAAAACTAGTTGCTGCGTCTCCGAAGACAGATGAAGAAATTCCGTTTCAGAAAGACCTGCGAGAGACTCTAATAATCCTCGCCCGATCAAAGAGTCAGGATGATGGTAACACATTCTGATGCATGCTCGTTGAAGCAACTCCTTTACCAATCCAAACTCGTCGCTACTGGACAGCGCCACTCTCCACCAACGCTGCAGGGCGTTTGACCATCCTGCGCTCGGTAAACGCGGAAGGTCTTGAAATACATCAAGAGCCATCGCAACAGCTCGAATTTCAGCCTCTGACGGGCGATTATTTGAAACTTCTAATACACTGTGCATCATGCAACCGATGGCGGTATCTTTGGAGACTGCAGACTTTGAGTCGCTGGCTCTCGATCCAACCATCACGGCGGTTTGTGCAACCTTGTCCGAAACTCTTGCAAGTGTCCATGCCGATAAATCTCTCAAAACTCTAGGCATCATAGTGTCAGGCGCGTGAGCGATACTTTCAAGCGTCTTCAACACATTCTTCGCTTCTATCTTAGCCTTTTCGCCACCCCAGAACAATGGCACCGTGAATTCTGTTCCTTCATTCCCATTCGGGGCACAACTCATCACACCACTTTCAGTCGCGTCCCACGTGACTCCCAATACGCCCGAGAGAGATAAAATCGCCGTGGAGCGATCGGAAGACGTCGTAGAATCATTTTGCACCATGGTTGATATTTTAGTGATGATATCTAAACTGATGTTCATCGGCACGGCGCAGCCGTGATCAAGCATGACGCCGAGCACAGCACCCGCGACCGAGCACATCATCGGCGCATTGGATTCTTTCGTCGTGATCAAAGCTTTCAATGCGATTGTTTCACTTTCAATGGTGTGATTATGAGTCAAGATGCTTCTGATCGCAATCGGTAGAGCGATGCTCTCGGAGAAGTTACCGAGAGAGCACGCATCCGTCAGCACTTGAATGACTTGAAAAGTGTATCTTTTGCAGTTTTCATCGTCGAGCACATCCAATGCACAAAGAGATCTGCATAGCGCATTTGTGCAGCCAATCACTGCGTCCGAGACGTCACCGTTTGGAGGCGAAATGTTGTATGCGTAAGATTGAAATTGTCTCAACTCGCAAAGCGCATTTGACGCCCCAAGTACACTCAGGGCTTCGCAGAGAAAGCCACAAATGCGTCTGACGAGATCTGCTCGCCAAGACAAAGAAACATGATGCCTATTCGCACATAAGTCGTGGCAAATCATTCCAAGGGCTTCTGCGGCCACACCCATCGTAGATGCACTGTCTAAGCGAGAGTCACACATGCGTGCAATTATAACGTCTGCAACTCTGTTTGGGCGGAGTGAATCGCTGGTGTTTGGAAGAATCCCTGCGATGGCGCCAAGTGCAGTATACAAACCTTTCTCTGCACCGATAACCGACTCCTTTTTCTCGACTATAGAGAGTAACAAATCAATTGAGTCTGAACCTTCTCCAACCAAAACCGGCGCTGCCAGAAACAACACAACATTTTGCAGTTCATCTGGAGTCGAAACGTCTTGAAGTGCTTCTATCGCCGTAGCGCCGATACTCGCACGAACCTCTGCGCGAAGTTCTTCTAGTTCGATATCAGCGTCACGCGTAGACATCTCTGCATCGAACCAACGGCGAGCAAAACGAGCCCATGTTTGTATGGCGACGGAACCGTGCCACCAACTACCCCACGCCATTCGCTTTACCTCTCGCTTAAATTCGTTCCGATACGCCTCAGTGCGAATTCTCTTTTCTCTTTTCATATCCATCGTTCGCTCGAATTCCGACTTATTTTTCGGAGGACGGAATAATAATACGTGCGCGCCGGCACACGGTTGACTGTCCAGTAACTTTCGGGGTACGGTTTGCGTCACTTTGTAAATCAAAGGATCAGACGGCGGAGGATGCGATGTCTGCCGCGATTCTCTGGCTAACAATGCGGTGCGAGACAACAAATTAGCTTCATATTTTGCCACGATCCGCAAAGCTTGCACCGCACTATTGAACGAATCTCCACAGTCTTCAGACAAAGCAGCGGTGGCAATCATGGATACTGTAGGTGATTGCAATTCGGCGAGAAACTCTGGATCGTATCTGCTCAGAGCATTCCACGCTTCCACACGTACACCAGCTTCCTTACGAGAGTCCAGCACTTCCCAAATCTTTTCGACAAGCGTACCCGCAGCCTCTGGAAACGAAGCGCAGTCTTGACCACCGTTTTGAACAAATCGCAACCATTTTGCAGCGACAAGTGGGTGCTCGGGTACGGTCGATATATGTTTCACAACGACTTTCAACGCTGGATAAAAGTCCAACGCATCTTGAGAGCACATGATATCGATCGTTTCGAGAGCCAACGCCTGCGCCACTGGGAAATTAGATTTTAAACAGTTCTGAATCGGTATCACCAGCTCCGCAGCTCTGAAGGGATGTGACTTGGCAGCAGCTCTGACTGCAGCGGCAGATCCAACCACCACGACTTCCTCCTGAGAAATGGATGCTTCTTCAAGAGCGCCACGCAAGCGCGGTCCAAGTTCACGATTATGAATCCACATCTCAGCCAAAAGTCTTAAGGCGAGGGCATGTAGCTGCGGATCTGGACTCTTTTCCCCCTCCTTGACGCTCAATAGCGGTGAAATCGCGCGGAGAATCGCCGGTACGGCCATAAAATCTGAAGCCCCCGAAGCTAACGCATACAAGATCGAGAGAATGGATCTAGCGATTTGACTGTCCGGCGATCTCTCGCATTCAGCTTTCAGACGTATCAGAATGGCTGTGATGTTTGATGTGCCATTTGCTAACTTCAACTTGCTTCCAAGCTTGCGACCAAGCGCCTTTGCCGCATCTTCGCGAGTAGAACATCTAGGGTGCGCAAGACACGCGAATTCTAGTGCTAGAGAGTTCGAAGAATCACGTGCGATGCACGAGTGTAGCGCTTCATTTGTTGAATTCGCATCCCACGACGTGGACAGCACGTCACTTATGAATCTCTCCCGCGTCTTGAATCCATTCATCGGCCGCCCATCTCGCCAATGGCTAGTATTTGTTTCCATTTCAGACCGTGGAGTTCCCAGTGATAACGCCAACCGAGCCCCAGAATCCGTCAATAGCGTCATGGTTGAAGATGCGTGCATCGAGCTCAAAGATCTTGCCGCGCCGCTGGTTGGGAAATGTGGCGCAACAAGTGCAAGCAAGGCCACCGCATCGTCGGCGCTTTGCATCTGCGACAGACATGGTATCAACTCTGCACATAGACTGATGTCTCCTAGAGCACTTAATCTTTTCAAAGCGCCGATGAAGGAGAGGCTGCTGTCTCTGTCGCGAGCCGCCGAGCGTATTTGTCGCGACAATCCCTCCGCCACGAATGGCACTAGCTCACGCGCGGACTCGTCCTCTCTGTCGTATATTCTGCATTCAATCGTATCTATGACGTCCGCCGATATAGAAGCGACCCAAGCGCGCGATTCACTCGTCGGTGTCCGATATGCTCCGAGCAGTTTGGCGCACAACTGTAACACGATGCTCGAATTCTCTCCACACCCGCTCGCCACGCCCATCAATCTCGCGTGCAGTAATCCAGGAAACGAACTTCGCGGTACCGGTGCTGGATGCTCCAACAGCGCTCTCGAGATGAACGCTCTCATGACATCAAAGTCCCTCACCGTCCCCGACGTGAGCTTGTTCGACACCGCTTCGAGCAGTCCGGCTCCAGAGTCCCTGTGCGCCTTCAGCGCGCGCGTCATCGGATGACCGTTCCCGTTCGCACACTGTCGCATCAATTCATCGTCCACGAAATCCGAACAGCACACGTCTACGATCGCTCTCGTCAGCGCCCTGACGTTTGCGCTCGTCCTCGCGCTCGCCGTCCCGCTCGTCAGTTCCGCCGCGCATTCGCTCGCGCTCACGCTTCGTCCTCGCACGACGTCCACGATGCCTCGCGCAAGTTCATCCTGCGCCTGCGCGTGCGCGTTTCCAGAGCACAGCTCGCGCAGTACGGCGCGCGCGCTCGTCGACGCGTGACCACCTCTCGCGAGCTCTCGAACTAATCCTCTCGCCGCGAATCGCGCCGTCGTGCCGTCGCCATCGCCGTCACCGTCGCGACCGATCCGCGCGAGCAGCGCAGACGTCGCGCTTGACGTCATCCGCGCGTTTTCGACTCGCGCTCGCGCGCTCGCGACGCCGGCGGGCGAGTGAGGAACGCGCTCAAAGTCGAGCGCACTCGAAAAGAGACTCGGCGCGTCAGAAGATGGAGCCCGGGGTGGTGGTGTCGACGCCCGTCAAGCGTCCGCCCTCGTGCGATGACGGCGCGCGCGTGTGTGAATCTCCCATCGCCGCGCTCGCGACGACGACGACGACGACCGGTGGCGGCGGCGTGGTGAAGGGCACGCCGGTGAAGATGGGAACGGTTGCGCCCGCGCGCACCATCCGAGGGCCGCACGAAGCGAAGGCGAGAGATGCGCTCGTGTTCGCCACCGAAGAGGAGTGCGAGACGCACGCACAGGCGCGCTCACCGTTCGCATCGTCCGCGACGCATCAAGACGGGGTGACGTGCGATCCATTCGTGGCGAGGAAACTGCGCGCGCATCAACGCGAGGGTGCGAGATGGATGTACAGAGCGCTTCACGGAATGGACGCGACGGCGACCACGACGAGCGAGTGCGAGGGCGTTCGAGGAGTTTTATTGGCGGATGAGATGGGTTTGGGTAAATCATTGCAAGTTCTCGCCGTGTTGTGGACGATGTTGACGCAGGGACCTCGCGGAAAACCGACGTGTCGACGCGCCGTTTTGATCTGTCCGGCGTCGCTCATAGGAAACTGGGGCGCAGAATTTAAAAAATGGCTCGGAGACATTCGCGTGCAGGCGTCACTGGCGGAGGGAAACGCAGAAGCGGTCGATCGAGCGTGCGATCGATGGTGCGCGGAGCCTCGGAAGGATTCCAAGAGTTCTTTTGATCGTTGGCCGGTGCTCGTGATGTCATACGAAACCGCGAGACGACTGGGACCGAGAGTAGCGGCGATGAAACCTGATCTTTTGGTGTGCGATGAAGCGCACAGATTGCGCAACGCGATGGGTTCACAAACGATGAGCGCGCTTCGTGAAATAAACGCACCCATGCGCGTGTTGCTCACGGGAACTCCGATACAAAATAATTTGAACGAGTACGCGTCCGTCTTGGATTTCGCCCAGCCGGGATTGCTGGGAGCGCTTGAGGACTTTCAACGCGACTTCACGCAGCCGATTCAGAGGCAGTACGAACGCGGAGCGAGCAAAAGTGAGATTGAACTCGGTCGTAAGATGGCCGCCGAGCTCAACAGACGAACGGCGGGGAAAATCCTGAGTCGGAAATCTTCTACGAATGCGGCATATCTGCCGAAAAAGACGGAACTCGTCGTTTTATGTCAACTGACCTCTGCGCAAAGGCAACTGTATGAAGCCGGGGCAAACTTAGTCGAATCGTGGACGTCAGCAGATAAAAGCCGATCATCTGGAGCTGCGGCCTTGTGTGCGATCGGGCTCTTGCGTCAGGCGGCGAACGAAGTCGATCAAATTCTTCAGGCTGACGCGACTGCGCAAGCGACAGCCGAGGCGGAAAGTGATTTGGATGCAGAGGTTGAATCGGACGAGTTCTCCCGTACGTCGGCCTCTGAAACGTCGGCGCACGAGTTGAAACGCGTGATGGCCAAAGCTTTGCCAGATGAGTATCCAGGCGGCGCCGCTGGTTCCGGGAAGTTTACGGTGCTGCACCACCTACTCGAAGCTCTTGCGAAGCGCGCCGATACCACCGAACGCGTTGTAGTCGTCTCGGGGTATTCCGCATCACTCGCAACCGCAGAAAACATCTGCAAAAAATTGAATTTATCGACTTCCCGCCTCGACGGGACAGTCGCGGTCGATTTGCGTACCTCGATAGTCAAGGACTTCAACTCTGGCAACGGTGGGAGAGTGATGCTACTCTCCGTCGTCGCCGGTGGTGCTGGCTTGAACTTAGTCGGCGCAAATAGGCTGATCCTCATGGATGTGTCGTGGAATCCTGCACACGATCGCCAAGCGATGGGACGAATTTGGCGCGACGGTCAGAGGAAACCCGTCACGATTTATCGCCTCATAACGGCGGGTACGGTGGAGCAAAAGGTGTTCGAGCGCCAGCTAGGCAAAGAAGTGCTCAAGAGCACAGTCGAGAGCGGTTACGCCGGGTACGAAGGAGACGGATTCACGACGAAAGATTCGCTCGAAGGCATCGTGAAATTTACCGGCGATGACTTGGATTCAAACGTAGACTGGGGTCGATCCGTGGCGACTGCGGAGACGTGTCCGCTGCTTGACGACGCGCGCGCGCAGTTGAAGGAGACGTTGACTTTCAAAGTTGTCAACGTTTCTGATGAAACGCAAACTGCGAAAGATTCGAGTCAGCAATCCCAAAAAGAGTCCATGGAAGCGCGATTTAAAAAATCCGCTCCGAAACGCATCGCTTTTGAAGATTTATTTCGGTCGACGAAGAAGTAGCGCTTAGCGAAGTTGGTGAGTTGTTTGTAACTGTTCGTAGCCAGTCTCAGTGCACCGCGCGCGCCCCGGCATCTCATCGACGCGGGCCAGAGGCGCCGCGCCCCATCACGGACGTGCGGGTCATGTCTGACGATGCGCGCACCGCGAGCGGTCGCGCGGCGGCGTGCTCTCGAGAGCGATCGAGACACGCCCGAGCAGTCTTGGATGAGTTCTTCTACCCCGTCGTCAAGGCTGCGAGGTACAAGCTCGATGCGAAGTGTCCGATAAGCCAAGTTCGGGACATGTACTACGAGCACGAGACTCACAAAGAGCCGGTCAAGTACTCGAAACACTATTGGCGTTCGCTGTACAGCGGCAAGGTGTTCAAGAGCGAGTACTACGTCGATAAACACATGGAGAGAAGACACGGTGATAAGATCCCTCCAGAAGCTGACGTGTGTTTGGCAGATCACTGTGATTTATTGCAGTGCGATAGGCATCACTCCTACTTGAAGAATGAGCGGAAGAAACATATATGGTGCGATGAAGAGTTCCTCTTTGAAATTCAAGGAAAGTGTCGACAAGTGTTGTCGGATTGTTTTCCGGAAGACAATAGTCCAACGCACGACAGGGCCAAGAGATTAAGCGTCTACTTCAACAAGTATTACTGCGACCAGTTGACGTGTCACGGTGTCGACGGGATTTTTGAGCTGTTGAGCTCGCACCACGACACGACGAGCGTTGGCTACCATGTAGCGATGGTATTCGTCTTCCTCATCGTCGGACTGTATTACGCGTCGGTTTATTCTTGGACGAGTGGTCGTAGGGTGAGTTTAGACGTGAAACGCGCTCGCCGGCGCGCGCACGCGACTTGGATCGATTACGTGCCCCAATCAATCGTCAAGCGCTTGAACCTGCGCAAACGCAAGCCGTATTGAACCGATTTATTTGCTCGCTGTAGTCTTCGATCGATAGCATGTAACGACTCGAATTATTTCATTTCATTTCACGTCTCGTTTTGCCACGTTCGACCGGTCTGGCTATCGCGCCCGCGGGAATTGATGACGGCGCCGAGCGCCTCGCAATAATCCACAGTCTTTGCCTCGTTCCGGAGACGGAGCGCTTTCGGACGTCGTCCAGGACGCTCCCTCTCGCGGCGATGGAAGCGGATCGGCACGCGAACGATGACGTGGACGATCTAGTCGCATCCTTCACGACGCGCTTAGCGCTCGACGACGCTGAAGAGGCGCAAGCGTCCACGTCAAAGCTGCTAACGGAGACGCAACGAACCATCGAGTCGTGCGGATGGACTTCGTCTTCGATGGAGATGGACCGAGCGCAACGGGTGTCCATGTCGTGTGAGGCGTACGAGGACGCGTTAGCGCAGCTCCTGCGCGCGCGCGCGGCGACGCGAAGCAAGTCTAAACTACGACTGTGGTGGTTGTCTGTGCTCGAAATTCTGAGCGCGCTCAGGGAGAAGAGCGACGCCACGGCGGCAGGCGTGTGGGACGATGTGTGTCAGACACTGATGGAAGACGTGGGTGATTTGGCGAAAACGCTCGGTGCGGCTCCGGACAGAGAGATGTGGGCGGAAATCATGGACGAAGTTGCGATTGTGAATCCGGCCGTCGCTTCTCGAGAGAAAACACTCGCTCTGGCCGCGCGCGGCTTGTACGCGATAGTGCCGGACGTATTCATCAAACAAGCGTCGGTTGCGTTGAAAACACGTCAAAATAGTCAGATATTTCGCGAAGAGTTGTACTGGGTGCTGTTCACGATGAGCGCCGTTGATCCTCTCGATTCGGGTGAATACGGTCGCTTGGTTCAGTTGTTGGAAGAATTCAATCCAACGATGTGGGGATCGTCTTACAGAAAGAGTGACTTCAGGCACTGTTTGTCGACGATGTTGACTGTGATTTTATGTAGATGTCTGTCGCGTAAACGGCCCGAACGGGGAAGTGTTGACGTTTCTGTGGTGAGGAAGGTACAGGCGGACGTGTTGAAGTGGTTGAATGACAATGAGAAAAAGCACACGGTAGCGGGACTTCCACTGTTAGGAGCTCTCACGGGGCTCGAATTCACGCAAGAAACGACGTCACCCGATCGGGTTCCTCAGTGGCGAATCATATTTGAAGGTAGAATTTTGAACGGCATTGACCAGAAGTTGAAAATATCGAGTTTCTTCAGATCGGTGCGAGGCATCGTTTTGGGAATTTCCACGGAACAGACTGAGGTAGTGGCTCTCGCGGAACAAAGTTTTGCGACATGCGTTCGAGCGTTGAAAAGGACGAGCGTCATCTCGGACGAACCAGAGCGTGCATTTGTTCTCGCGGGATGCGCTTTGGCATTCAGACGAACGGGGACGCTTGAAGACACCAAAATTATGGCGCTACTTCAGGATGGACAAGACTATGTGATGCTTGCAGCGCTCTGCATCGTGTGCGCCGATATTGTGGGCAGCATGAACTTCGATCAGGTTCGGTCGAATGCAATTTTAACAGAGTTCATTGATGATGGATTACAAAAACTGGCGACGACAAATCTTTCGTTGTTTTCGCCAGGAGTCACAGCCGCTGCTTTGTCGTGTTCTCGGTTCGTCGAACCGAGTAAAATATCGTCTGATATGATAGATTTTGCATGCACAAAAATGGCGCATTCATCAGTGGTAGTAAGAAATGACGCAGAATCATTCTTGCTACATGTGATGCGAGTGAAAAGCGAACTTCGGGATGGCGTGCTGCAGGCTCTATCATCCTGTATCCTCAATTTACGGGATTTCGTGCCCGCCGAGCGACTTTCAGCGATATCATCACTCGTGAAGGTTTGTCAAGCGTGGAATACCGCTCTTCAAAGTGAAAGCAATCAAGTTCTGCAGTGCAACGTTGAACGAGCAGAGGCAGCGGCCCTACTGCTGGTTTGTGACGCAGACTTTTCTGTTCGACAAAACGCCATGGACGCTCTGAAAGAAATCTCAAGTTTACGTGAGCTCATCATTTCAAAAAGTAAAGGTGACGTGAATGCGTCGGGTTCATCGGTGTACTCAGTTTTGAAGAAATATGTGGACATTGCCAATCTCTCCACGTTTATTCGAGAAGTCAGCTACGGCGCTGCGAAGGAGTGCAGTACCGCCTACACGACAGCGCACGCGCAAGCCTACCAAAGAATTCAAGCGTTGATGGTTGCCGAGGGAGATGGCAAGAATTTAGTCGTACCGATCAAACCTTCCGAGTACAAATACAACCTTTGGATCAATTATATGATATTTGTTTGCTCTGCCGAAACAACGAGTGGTATCGTCAACGACACCCAGAAAATCGTTACTATCGGTCACAGAGGCTCTCTTTCGGGATTGTTGAAGACAATCATGCCTAGATTAGGCCAATCCGCTGGAGAAGCCGACGCCATCATGCGACTCTTCCGAGTTTTACCGAGTCAATCCAAATCAACGGTACTCGCGGCGCTATTGCCGTCGCAAAATATTTTGATCCGCTCAAATCGAGAAGATTTCAACATGTTGATACGATTTGGCCAAGTTTACCAAGATTATGCAGTGAATGGAGTTTTTGCATTGACACCTGATTCAACACAAAGTTTGAACGCCGCAGTCGATTTTGCGCTGATGGTGTGTTCCCACTTGAAAACAATGACACACACCCAGGCATCGAAAGAGACAAACCAACTGAAATTCTCCGCGGCTACCATCCTAAGCTTCGTGCTCGATGATGGCGCAAAAGTGGGAACTCTTCCCGCCGTTACACAGGCTAACTTGTGGAAAAATCTCCACGAGTGGCAAGAGTCCTCGAATCCATTGCTACCGACTTACCTGAATATGACGACGTCGCGGGAATACATTCGCACGATGATTCAGGAATTTGCTTATGATTACAGACGCGTTCCAACAGAAAGTGACGTAAGTTTTGCGTCGAGAGAAGCGATGGCTTCCTTGAGCGCCGGAGATCACTTCTCGAAGGAATCACCGAAACAAGTGTTGACGTGGGTCAACAAGCTCGTCGAGTTGTCAAATGATTCGAGCGTGGAGTTGGCAAGAAGAGTGACTTTTCGTCTGTTGCAAGCAAATCGTTCGCTCTTTGAGAGCTTATTGGACTTGTGTTATTCTTCGTCAGAAGAGTTGTCCAAATTTCACATGAATATTCTCTCAGAGCTGGGTCCACTCGCGTTGAAATCTCTTCCCACTCCGCAGCTCATCGCGTTGGCTCTTCACAAGATAATGAGTTCCGATCAAGACGTTCAATCAAGTTCTGGTGCGCTTTTAGCGATCATCCAAGCTAAATGCGGTGTCAAGCGCCAACGTACCGATCGTATAGAAATAAAAGATGAAGCGCAGCTCGGCGAAGAGTGTGAGCTCATCATCAAGACGGACACGCAACCCGTTGAAGAAATTCTTCTCGAAACGTGGAAAAGGAAACTCGATGAGGCAGCTCGAAAAGATCGCATCCGAACTAAGCTGTACTCATCTGCTATGATTCCTTGGATCTCAGCCCTGCATCTTCCACACTTAACAGCCACTGGCAAAGCCGATGAAGTTTTACTCGGTTTATTTCGAATAACGACAGATTTTGGGGAGCAGCAGTGGGAGACATTGAGTGGACTATGGGAGGCCATAGGGGCCCAGCCGAGAAATGTAGTCCCGGCACTCAGATTTTTGCAAGAAATAGTTCCAAGAACTGACGCTACGAGTCGAGACAAGTTGACTCTAAAAGCGGCAAAAGCTGCGTGCGGCTGGCTCGTGCGCACGTCTCCGCAACAAGCGATAGATCAGTTGGTGTACACCATCACGTTTCGCGCGTTAGACGCGGATGAGAGTGACTCATCAAAAGTCGCGCCAAAAGATGTATCATCGCAACCTGTGAAGATTTCTGCGGCGGATGTTGGGATTATTCTCCTTTCTGAACTCGCGATTGATCACTGCGAAGATTTTCGCTTTCATTTACCAGTGCTCGCGCACGCTGTTGTGGTGACGCTCATCGTTGTCAATCAGCCAGTGGTACGACAGCACTGCGGTGAACTTCTTTGCAATTTGGCGGTGGGTAAATCTGGCGGCGTTTCCCTGTCAAAAACAAAAGATCCCGTGTATCGGATGACGAGACTTTTCATCGAGGACGATGCTCAGCCGTGGAAGCTGAGCAAGATTAGACGCCTCATCGATGTTCTTCCACGTGCCATCGATTTGGATGAAAATTTACCGCAAAGATGGGCAAGTGAAGCGCGAAGATGGATTTTGAGATCGCCTTCGTTCTCATTGGCGTGTGCCTCGGCGAAGACGTTAATTTTCCTCAACGCGCCCCTCGATGAAGAGGCTTTCTCGTCTCTTTTGTCGGCCACTTGTATGTGCGCGGCGATGTCGGGAGAAAGCTTGGATGAGAAAAAACGCGAAATGTCGAGTGATCTTGCGCAATTCCTACTCAAGACCCTCAGTACATCGCTGTGGGGGATGGATCCTCATAAAGTATTGATGTATACGCCCGTTTTTTGGTGCGGGGCAATGTGCCTGAGGACGTACGACGAGGCTCTTTACTCTTGCGCCATCGACGTTCTGTGCATTTTCCTGTACAAGTGTCCTTTGGACGACTCAAGTATGACGTTTGATGTCATCACATCGTGCGCTCCTCTTCCTCGTGGCTCATATTACCCCGAAATACCCATGGTCGAGAGCTATTCAGAGCTGCTCTCCGTGATTCCAGAAGAGATGCCCACGCCCGAGATTTCGTGGAATCAGGTCGTCTTGCTGGTTCTCAAAGGTTTGTTCAAATCGAGCACTTTCACGCGTTCCGTGAGAGTGCTAGCTATGCTCGTCCCTAACTTATCAGACCATCATCGATGGAACGGAGTGGAACTGAGCGTTCTCATTTCCTACGCTTTGATCCCGCTCGTCCTCGCGGCGGTCGAAGACGGGTCTTCCGCGGCTATCGGTGACGTTGAGGCGCGCACGATCGCGCACAGGATCGCTCAAGGCTTACGTCGAATAGATCCAAATCTTTCATCGTCACTCTCGAGGTTTTCCTCGACGAAACACGATCGAGACGGCGCGTCGTTGGTGAGCGCGTTTGTGTCGACGCTCGCCGGACGCCCGTCAGACCAGGCGCATCTACCGGTGCACTGGCTGCGCGAGTTTTCCCTCTGCGCCGATTCTTCGACGGCGACCAAGATTTTAGAAATCTTATCCAAGACCCCGAAGACGTCCAAGTCAATCAACAGAGATTTCTCAGACTCGTGGTCCGCGACGAAGGGCGCGCCGACCGTGGCGGACGCGTCTTACGGCGTATTGCTCAGCGCGCGTCTGGAAACGGATAGCAAGAGCTCCGTCCCGACGTGCTTAGAATGACAAAATCTAGCAGTAGCGCTATTAGTTAGTGTACTATTACAATCAAAGACACAATCAATCCAACGACTCGTCACCGCTCGTCGTCCAACCGAAAGGGATCCGAGCCCAGATGCACCGGCGGCCACATCGGAGGATCATACCCTTTCCCTCCCAGCGGATTGCACCGCATGATTCGCCACGCCGTGAGCACGAACCCTTTCTTCGTACCGTATTTCTTATACGCCTGTCTCGCGTACTCGGAACACGTCGGTACGAATCGACAACTCTTCGGCAACGCCGGCGAAATCTCTCGCTTGTAAAAATCCAACAAACCCATCGCCACGCGCATCGCCAACGAATCCTCGTCGACTCTCTCGCCCGACTCTTCCTCCTCACCACGCGCGTGCGCGTCTTCCTCTTTCCCTCCTCGCACCGCGACGACGCGCGTCCGCCCTACCGTCGTCGTTCTCGTCGTTGTCACCACCACCGCCTCGGCCCGACGCCCTCCTCCACCCGCGCGCGCACCGGCGCCCTCGCGTCCGCGCCCTCTCGCGCACCGCGCGCACGCCCTCGGCGCCGCGCACGCCCGTCGCATGTCGTCTCTATCCGTCTCCCTCGCGCCGCCCGCGCCTTCGACTGGAGGGATGGAGGACCGGCGACGACGACACAGGAAAAGAGAAACCGCGGCGTCAAAACGCGTCGTCGCGCGAACCGAGCCGAACGGTGGTCTACCGTCGCGCCCCCTCGTCGGAAGCGAATGGCGGACGAGGGGGAGACGACGATGCACGCGCGACGTTCGACCGTCGTCATCAAGGTGGGCACGAGCTCGCTGCTCAAGACGGAGAGCGGTTGCCTGCACCTGTCCCAACTGTGCGCGCTGTGCGAGACGGTGGGACGGCTGAAGCGCGCGGGACACGGGGTCGTTCTCGTGAGCTCGGGCGCGGTGGGGGCGGGGATGGTGAAGATGGGCATCAAGCCCGGGCCGGTGAAGCCGACGTTGGCGAGGAAACAGGCGTTGGCGGCGATCGGGCAACCGCACTTGATGAGGTACTATGAGGACGTCTTCAACTCGTTGGGGGTGAAGTGCGCGCAGGTGTTGTTGACGCTGGAAGATTTGAGTAATCGGAAGAGGTACATGAAGGCGAGGCGAACGTTTGAGCAATTGTTTGAACTCGGGGCGATACCCGTGGTGAACGAGAACGATACGGTGGCGGTGGAGGAGCTGCGGTTCGGGGACAACGATACGCTGAGCGCGCAGGTGGCCGCGTTGGTGGATGCGAAATATTTGTTTTTATTGACAGACGTGGATGGTTTGTACACGGCGAATCCCTCGAGCGATCCGACGGCGATGAAAATTCCCATCGTGGAAGACATCAACGCGCTCGAGGTGGACGTGAACTCGGGGGCGGGATCCAACGTGGGGACGGGTGGAATGGTGACCAAGCTCACCGCGGCGAGAATCGCGAGCGCGGCGGGATGTCAGACGGTGATTTGTCTCGCTTCGGTGCAATCGACGGCGATAGAGGACGTGTTACAGGGTAAACCGGGAATCGGTACGATATTTTTAGCCGCAAAGAAGAGCGCGCAAGGGAAGAAGCGTTGGTTATTATCCGTGCCCATCAAGGGCGACGTGTGCGTCGACGAGGACGGCGCCAAGGCTGTGCTCAACGGGATGGCGTTACCGGTCTCCAACTGCGTGTCGGTCGAAGGAGACTTTGGAGTTCAAGAGAGCGTGCGCATACTGGACGAAAACGGCGCCGAACTCGGGCGTGGGCTCTCAAACTACGCCTCTCGCGCCATTCGAGATTTTCTTCAACGCGGTCCCCCGACGAGTGACGACGAGTGGGACGACGACTGCGACCTCGACGGACCCCCGGAACTGATACACTCGAATAACGTCTGCATCACCAATCCCGAGACTCTCGCCGAATCGTTCGTCCTGCGCAACATCACCACCTACGGCTCTACGCTTCGTTTCGGCGACGGCGACGGCGAAGGCGGCGGTGAGGAGGAAATAGAAGAATAGTAGCTCATCGCGACGATATAATCGGATTCACGCAACCCGGTCGAATGAAGCCTGGTGTATCAAAAATTTTCATATCGAGTGGAAGTTTCGATCTTCCGACCTCTGGGTTATGGGCCCAGCGCGCTTCCACTGCGCCAACTCGATGTATTGATTGTTACGGCGAAACGCCGGTAATATACAACCCTGAGGCACGAAAAATATTTAGTAATCTACATAAGAGAAGACATTACAAAAGTTATGGGTCGACATTGATTGCGCTTTTTCCGACACGTCCTCGTCAGCGGCGGCCGTCGGTCAATCGTCGCCTCGAACGACGAGACGAGACGACGCGACGCGTTCGGCGCGATGCTGTTTCGCAATTACGGAGAGCTCGATACGCTCGAGCGGTTGCCCATGGCCAACGCGCGCGTGGTTTACAAGACGTCCGGCTTGGACAAGGGTGCATTCAAGTACATTTACTTCCGGCGAGAGCAGCCTCTAGACGGATTCTCAGACTCGACGCACGACTACATCCTGCGAAAGGTTGCGGAAGCTGATGCCTTGAGGGCCACCGATAATCGGTATCAATATGCCGATAAGGACGTTCGCATGGACTCGATGGGGTACTACGCGCGATTCGCGCGCCTCGCGGATGACGTGCTCGCCGGAATCGCCGACGCGAGCGACCCCGAGGCGCTCTTCGAGAAATACTTGCGGTCCAACGGACGCAAACCGCGCGAGGAGCACGAGACACTTGGCGATGAAGTTTGAGGTTCAGATACCCTTCCCGGCTTGAGTGACACCGAGGAACGTTGGGACGACGGGTCCGGGCGCATCGAGCCGAACGGCGCGTATCGCGTCATGACTTTTCAGCAGCTCTATGATTTGGATAGATACTGCCGACCGATCGAAAGACACGGTAGGGCGGGTGATTTCGTCAAGGGCGCAATTCGATCTCTGAATCGCGGTGTGTTCCACAAATATGGGCGTAAGCCGCTCGAAGATATTAAGGCTCACCATTTCGCGCTGTACGCTCGGTCGAGGTACGCGAGAGAAGAACGAGCGCAGGCATTGGAAGACATCCGTCCGGAGCAGGTGGTGATCAAGAGGGAAACGCCGGAGGAGGATGCGTTCGATCAGGTGACGGACGATGAAGACGAAGCATCTCGTCGACACGTGCAAACTCCTGTGCAGACGCCGATAATCAAGACGGAAACGCGAGAAGAAGAGTTCGATCACACGTCAGACGAAGAAGACAACCATCCAAAAGAGCGGGTGGTGATCAAGACGGAAACGCCGGAGGAGGATGCGTTCGATCAGGTGACGGATGATGAAGACGAAGCACCTCAGCAACCACACGAGAAAATTGAGGTCAAGGTGCGCTGCTCATCGCCCGTGGCTTCCCCGAAGCGCACGCCCACGAGACGCTCTCGTCGTCTCGCGAAGCGCTCTCGGCGACGCTAATCCTCCGCCAAACTTTGAACGCGACCTCCTCACTCAACGCCAAACATCACCATCGTGTACTACGCTTATACCCACCTTTCATTTGTAACAGTCTTTCGTTGTACCATCACTCGCGTCAGTTTGCGTCGCCTCCTCGCGCCTCCTTCGCGTTGACCGAGACGAAACCCGGCGGCCTCGGTCCCACACGCCGACGCGCGGGCGGACCGACGCGACGCGAGCGACGACCATGTCGGACGACGCGAAGAAAAACGACGTCGTCGCGAGTCAAAAGACGGCCGAACCGCAGTTTAAGACGGAGCGCGAGGTGATCGACTACTTCACGACGCTCTCGCAAGAGGTGAACCTGGCGAGAGGGAAAATCGGTGAGCTCGCGGTGAGCCTGCGCGAACACGTCAACGTGCTGCAAAACATCAAAGATCTCGATCCCTCGAGGCGATGCTTTCGCTCCGTGGGCGGCGTGCTCGTCGAACGCACGGTCAAAGAGGTGATTCCCGCGGTGGAGACGAACGCGGCCAACTTGCAAAAGGCGATCGACGCCATCAAGGAACAGTGCGCCGTCAAGGAGGCGGAGCTCGAGGCGCTGCGACGAAAGTATAAGATTCGAGTGCAGGGTGAGGAGGGCGACGGCGGCGCCGCGGGAGGATCGGCGGCCAAGTCGAGTGGGGTCTTAGCGTAAAGTAAATAAATAGATGTGTGTGTAGTTGCAAACGGAAGATGTTTTTGGAGAGCCACCGCCGCACTTCGCGACGACGACGATTTCGCGGCGACGTTTCTCGCGCGCGAGTCGTCGAGCGTACCACGATGGACGACCCGATCGTGTTTTTAGACATCGCCGTGGGCGCGCGTCCCGTCGGTCGAATCGAAATTGCGTTGTCTTCGCACGTGGCGCCCAGAACGTGTGAAAACTTTCGCGCGCTCTGCACGGGCGAGCGCGCGAGCGCGCGCACGAAAAAGCCGCTGCACTTTAAAAACTCGTCGTTCCATCGTGTCATACCGGGTTTCATGGCGCAGGGTGGGGATTTCACCCGACACAACGGCACCGGAGGCGAATCCATCTATGGCGAAAAGTTCAAGGATGAAAATTTCAATCTCAAACACGACGCGCCGGGCGTGTTATCGATGGCGAACAGCGGACCGAACACCAATGGGAGTCAATTCTTTATTCTGTTCGAACCGGCGCCGCACCTGGACGGGAAACACGTCGTGTTCGGTCGCGTCGTGCACGGTTTAGAAGTGTTGGAAGACATCCAAGCCGTCGGCTCGGCGTCGGGCGCGACAAAAGAGGCGGTGCTCATCGTCGATTCCGGGCAGCTCAGTTGACGAATCGCGTCCTTCATTCTTTAGTTTGTGTATTCTAGTGTGTGTACTCTAGTAACGTTCTCTCGTCTCTCGCGCGTGAAATCGACGATGAAACGCTCTCGCGCGGCGCCCTCGGCACCCAGAGTCTCGACGTCAATCCAGGAACCGAGACCGACGCGTCACATGCTCGCGCGCGGCGCGGCAAAGCGTCTCTCGTCTCCGTGCAGACGACTCACGCGCGCGTCCGAACGTCGTCGCGACATGTGTTCTTCGCCCTCCGCCGCCGCGGTGGAGAACATCACCGCCACGTTCGACGACGTCAAGGACATCTCTTTGCGTCCGCTCCCGAAGAGCGATGCCTCGCCCTCGTTCGCGGCGTCGACGCTCTGGAGAGAGAAACCGTGCGTCATCGTCGTCATGCGTCGACCCGGATGAGTCCTGTGCCGTGGGGAGGCTGTGAAGCTGTACGCCAAGAAGCGCGAGTTTGACGCGCTCGGCTGTACGCTCGCGTGCGTCCTCAAGGAGGGACTTCCCGCGGAGGTGGAGGAGTTTAAGAGAGACTTTTGGCCCGAACACTTGTATTTGGACGAAGACAAAGGATTCTTCCGAGCGGTGTGGGGCGGTAAGCTCAAGAAGGGGTCGATCGCGACGTTTCTCAATCCGTTTTCGCGCGTGTGGAAAAACGCGAAATCGGCGCAAGAGGCGGGCGTGAAGAATCACAATCTCAAGGGTGAAGGTCTCATCAAGGGTGGGTTGTTTGTCATGAAACCCGGATCCAAGGGCGTGCAGTACCAGTATCAAGAGCGAGAGTTCGGCGATCACGCCCCCGTGGATGACGTTTTGAACGCCGCGAGAGCCGCCGCCGCTGACCGGTAGCGGAGTACGCGCCCGACGTAGGAAATGTTTGATTGATTGATTACTTTGACGCCGCGCGCGCGATGGTCGACGTGACGCGTGAAACGGAGAATCTTTGTGTTTACAAGGATCGTTTCATCGCTGATGTTGGTGGTCCTCGCACGCGCGGTAAGCGGTAGTGTAGTAAAATGTCTCAAAATCTGTACGCGTACGCGTCGTCGATCCATCTCGATCTCGATCTCGATTCACGTCTCGTCCGCGTCGTCTTCTCGATCGGAGAGTTTGTACACGAGCACGGGTATTTTACATCGATGCAGGCAGTAATTGCACACGCTTCCGATGAAAAATTCACGAAGACGACTCTTGGAAGACGACGCCACGACGACTCCCGCGGCGTCGTCGATGAGGGTTGATTTTTCAACCAAAATTTCCCCAATCGACGACGCCGTCGTGTCGTACGGCACCACGTCCATCGTAAAATCAATCTCGGCATCCTCCAAGACGGGCGCGAGGTGTTCGTTCATCCATTTCAACGCCTCGTTTCTCCACGCGGTTTCCTAGGTACGAATCGATCGCGAACGCGTCGTCAATCCATCCATCCTCGTCCTCGTCCTCGTCCGCCCCCTCCCGGCGGCGCGCCGTCTCGCACCTCGTGAAACGCCTCGCGACGCGACATCGGCGTCGTTTGATGCACGTATTGCATCGCTCCTCTGATGACGCGTAAAGAAAAACACACAGATCGCATCGCGTCGCGGTCGTGTTCGATCGATCAATCTCACGTCGTCGTCGTCGTCGCGAACCTTTTCTTCATCCGGCGCGTACGAGAAATCCCCCGTCGCCGCCGCCGTCGCGTCGGACGTCGGAAACGTCCTACCCACCGTCGTCGTCGTCAATCACAGAATCGCTC